>OGUE01000030.1_pt1 | contig 120334 bp, 103 predicted proteins | sample 1574111 | NCBI WGS metagenome assembly OGUE01 (sample SAMN03295833, study PRJEB24534) | human gut metagenome | isolation source: fecal sample 1 from infant 5 | host: Homo sapiens | place: USA: Pittsburgh, PA | collected 2014-07 | reverse complement strand
TGAAAACCAGTATTATCAACGGCTAGGAAGTGTCTAGATTATCCGTGGCGATTCAATCAAGGCTTATTATTGAAAGCGATTTCTCATGAATCATCTTTTTTAAAGACTCCCAGCCGTTATCATCCAAACGTGAAAGCCGATCTACTTGTTCTATAACTATCGCATCTCCTGGCTCTGCATCCTGAAGCAGTCTCATCAGTTCCGGTCGATGCAATGCTGCACCTGAAGCATTTTCAACATACCAACCAGCTATGCGATGATTGTGTTGTTGAGCAAAGTCCTTGAGCCTCGCTTTTGCACGCAACGCATCCTGTTCTTGTGTTGAAGCACGAAGATATCCAAATATAAACAAAGTCCCTCCGGCAGTAACATTAAAATAGTCACATTCCAATTGGTATCATATGAATGGTAACTTATTTATATTCTATCAATAAATTGGGTAGTATTTAATAGGTATACCCATTTGATACCACAGTTGACATAAGCTCCATTTGCTCTGAAAATGAACAGGCTTATACGTTGCTTTTGCAACCACCAATGGTTCAGTAGCCTGTGAGAATCGCCTTCGGGTGGCTACAAAAAAGCTCCTGCAACCTGAAAGGGAGCAAACTTTGGTAAATCTGCACACCTTTGAGAGCAGATATCGTCAATGTAAGCGCACTATGACGCGACGATAAAGGTTCCTTCTGTACTAACCAGACAGTCAGAATGTTGTCTTTTCTGACTCCCCGACGGGAAACACTTCCCGGTCGGGCAGGTGTTTCCTTTTTTTATGGAGAAACACAATGTCTGTCATCTCTTCTGCGGTTTTCCCTGAACATCTCCTTACTCAGCTTCAGCAGTCTGCTGACGCAGTTGTCCGGAGATTGAAATCTTTCATTTATCTGCATCGCAACAGCAGCTGGTATGTCAACGGCTCGGGCAATTATGCCGTCCGTGCGCATATCTCTTCTGTCAAAGATCAGGGCGTTAACGTCTTTCTTACCGTTCGTACAGGTTCCCCGGCTTCCATGTCGGTTGTCTACACCATCGAGCACGTCAGCACGGTTCCGTTGCGTCACTGGCATGCTTTCGTTCTGGCCGTAACAGAAACCTTCTGGCAATTGCCGGTGCGTCTGCGTCCGGGAAATATGTATCTGCCGTCGCTTAACCGCGCGGCTGACCTGTTTCCGGTTGCTGATGTCATGGCGTTCTGTGGCGATTCAGGCGGCTGTTTCTGGCCGGTCAACATGACCATTGAGCGGGAGCGCAGCCACAATACGCTGAGTATCCAGGAGCTGGATTTTCAGCATCAGCCCTGCGATTTCTTTGCGCGTGTTGTGATGGTCCTGCTGCATAACCTGTGTCCGGACAGCTTCCGGATACATTCTTCAGACGAGGGTCGCAGCTGGGCGTTACCGTTACGCTGGATTGGACAACATCTCGGCCTGCCTGATCAACCGACGCTGAGCGCGCCTCAGCCGGTACTGAAAACACCGGTAGGCGAGGGCGCGTTTGATTCCCTGCTGCTGCAGCTGCTCTCCGGTGGTGAGCGGGTGCTGAGCAATGAGGACTGGAACGCATTCGTGCTGGCGGAATTCCATCTGTACGAACTGAAGCGGGTCGCGGAAACATCTGACTCGTTTTAAACAGTAATGACTTTAACCCCGTCGGGAGAGATGACTCCGGACGGAGCGGCTCTCCCGTTTTTACAGGAGAGCCCCATGCTTTTTTTCGACAATAAAGACCTGACGAACGTCCTGCTGACCGCCCGCATGCAGGGAGGCCAGCTTCATCTGGCAAAGGATGAGGGTGTTTATCTGATGCCGGCCACCGGTGCCTGGCAGGGCAACGATCCGGTGCCGCGTATTGCGTATGCCGCAGGGTGTCACCCTCAGAAAAATGAGGACTGGTACGACACGGCGCGCCTGCTTGCCGGCGGCGATGATTTCATTGAATCACTGACGATAAGCGACGCGATCGCCACCTCTGTACTGTCCGGCAGGACGGACCTGAGGATCCTGATTACCGACACACAGATACAGGTGCTCACCGCAGCGACTGACCGGGTGAAAGTGGCGCAGTATCCGGCGTGATCGGCAGTGCCCTGACGGCAAGCCTTATGGAGAAAAATGTCTTCTGGGTCGGGGGGATTGAAGGCTACAAAACAGAGGAGCTGGAAGACCTGTACTGGTTCTCCGCCGATATGCCTGAAAAGATGCAGTCCCCGCGCCTCAGCCGGGACTATCGGGATTTTGATGAATACTGCTCAATAGCAAAAGCCACACAGGACGTGGAGATGAACCAGGCCATTCGTCTGCTCGATGACTTTTTCCCACTACCGCAAAAGCTGGCCATCATGCGCCGTCAGGTGGTAACCCATGAGAAAGACGCTCAGGTCACGGTTTCAACCGCACACCGCAGCAAAGGGCTGGAATGGCCGGTGGTAATGCTGAGTGAGGATTTTACTGACATTACCGACCCGCTTCTTTCGGAGGATGAGCGGCAGGATGAGACTAACCTGCTGTACGTGGCTGTCACCCGGGCCAGAAGAACGCTTGTGCTTAACGAACTGATGCGCTGGCTGAGCGATGAAGGCGGGAAAAACCGCGAGACGACGCACGAAACCGTACCGTCCGGAAATGGAGAGAGCGCCGACAGGCACGAAGAAACGGGAAAAACTTCTGAGAGTGAGTAACTGGTTTTTTATGGTGAAGCGCGGGGAGTGTCACAACACTGGGCAGCCCTATACCAGGAGAAAATCATGCGCGACAGAATCAGGACCCTGAGGTTTCTGTTTTCAAAAGGTGAACCGGAACCAGTACATCATGTATCCGTTGTCACACCTGCCGGCTACCACACTCCGCGTACGGTCGATACGCTGTGCCGTAGTCCGTTAAGAAAAACCTGCCTGCAACAAATATGGGAAAACAGCTCACTTCCGGCGGATGTTTATCACCGGCTTTATATAACGCCACTGCATGGCTTACTGGCCAGGGTACAGAATGTGCCGGCAACACAGCAGGGAAAGTGGTCGCAGTCAGACGGCTTCGGGGACCTTACGCTGCAGTTCACAACCTGTGCGGTCAGACTGGCCAAAGGATACATGTTTCCACCCGGCGCTGCGCCAGAAGAGCAGGCAGAGCAAAACGTGATGTGGAATGCGGTCATTTTCTGGTCTGCACTGTTCTGGCATTTGCCGCTCCTGGCGTCTCTGGAGGGTGAGTTGCTTGACGGTAAACGCTGGCTTCCGGGAATAACCGTTCCGGACTCGCCTTATCGATTTCGCTTCCGTGAAGCTGACAACTCTTCAGCTTTTGCAGCGCTGGCAGCCGGACAACTTATGCCAGCAGAGGCTACAGGATGGCTGGCAGAAAATCCCGAAGCTCTGGGTAATCTTGCCGGTTCCTTATGGAATCAGCATCCGGCGATGCCACTTATCAGAAGCTTAATGAAGCAAGCTGCCGAAAAGGTGGAATCGCCTTCGCTGGAGGTATCCGGGGCAAATGAGAAAGTTAACACCCTCATAGAGCCGGCTCTTTCAGTTCCGCAAACGCCGTCTGATCAAGAGATTGAATTAGAACCGTCAGTAGAAACAACACTGAAAACTACATCGCCAGAAGCTGCAGATTTGCAGGGAATTCAACTCGCATCTTCTATTGCACCGGTGCCGATGGCTGATGGCAGCAATCTCGTCAGCAATGAAAAGGCAGGCGAGAGTACGGAATGTGATCCAAACGAAACAGAGAAGGCTGATACAGAGATGCTGCTAAGCCTTTTCAGTGCCATTGAAGAGCCTGATATGACCGGGACTGAAGCATGTGATGAAGAGTCTTCAATCAGTACGAGAACAGAAAATGAGCCAGAATTTTCCCCCCTTAATGAACTACTTCCAGATGCTGATAAGCCTGAGATAAATCAGACAGTAGCAGAAGACTCTTTCCCTGAACACGCTGTAGAGGATAACATCCCTTTACACAGCATTAACATTGACGCACAAAAATCAGTGATAAAAAAACAGACTGGCACTGAATTTCTCAGGTGGCTTTCTGAAGGACTTAAGAGCAAGCGAATTGACATTAATCAGCCTGATTCGAGGGCGCATGCAGTTGCAGGGTTCATCTTTCTCAGGGTTCCGGACATATTTTATCTTTACATCAGAGAAAGCGGAGCAGAGCTAAGCAGGGATACCATACAAATGGAATTTGAGAAGCTGCATATTCACAAGGTGCGCCGGGGAGAGCGTTTTATTAAAGCGAAACTGTACCACTCTCCTGGCAAAGAAGGCACGTTTAAACCTGTAAGTGGATATCTTGTCAAGACTACACACCTTTTCAGAGGAGCGTCTTCCCCTGAAGACAGCGGGCTTCTGTCTTTCCTGTGAAGGAGGGGCAGTCCATGAGGGCCCTTAAGGGCAGCTTGATTTAGAAAAAGGAAATGCTGTATGTCTGACAAAAACCATTATACGACATGGGAAGAATTGCTTGAGGAGTACTTCTTCGCCCGAAACCTGCGCGCTGCAACAGAATGGAGCTACGCAAAGGTTGTAAAGGGGTTCCTGAAATTTACGGGGGCTGACATAACCCCATCAATGGTTACTCATCATGAAGTTCTAAGATGGCGGCGATATGTACTCAGAGAAAAACAACAATCGGCGCAGACCTGGAACAATAAAATTGCACATCTCAGGGCCCTCTATAACTATGCTATGGAAAGTGGTTTATTGCCTGCGGGCAAAAACCCTTTTAACAACTGCACTGTACAGCGGGACAGAAAGAAAAAACGGACTTTAAACCGCTCTCAGCTAACCCGCCTTTATCTGATAATGCAGCAGGCTGAAATTGAATCCAACCGGAAAATTTTCGCACGTGGCGGGCGGAGTGCGCTTTACCCGGCTTGGTTCTGGATAACCGTCCTGGATACGCTCAGATATACGGGAATGAGGCAAAATCAACTGCTGCATATTCAGCTCAGGGACGTCAATCTGACAGAAGGCTATATAGATCTGCGCCTTGAGGGGAGTAAAACGCACAGGGAATGGCGCGTTCCCGTTGTTAAGCAGCTGCGTTTGCGGCTACAGCTTCTTCTTACACGGGCAACGGAGGCTGGAGCCGGGCCAAAAGATAACCTCTTCGATGTCAGTTTTTACATTGCCGGGAAAAAAGCAAAATTTGACAGAAATGATGTGACAGTGATGCATCAAAAGATCCGCTCCTTTTTTCGCCGTCTGTCAAAGGAATGTGGTTTTGCCGTTTCGCCGCACCGTTTCAGACATACCCTGGCTACAGAACTGATGAAAGCACCGGAAAGGAATCTTCAGCTGGTTAAAGATTTACTGGGTCATCGTAGCGTAAGCACAACAATGGAATATGTGGAACTCAAGATGGACATTGTGGGAAAAACACTGGAAGAAGAATTGTCCCTGCACACAGATCTCTGTGTAGAAAGGGAATTACAACTATTGACACAAAACTGATTGACTGGGATTATTGCCAGTGATCGAGAGAAGGGAGCCTGCGCGAACAGGCTCCCTCACTTGAGGGACTGATTCAGAAACGTTAACCAGTGCAGATACGCCTACACCGGAGGACATTCCGTAATGACCGGCCCCTGTATTAACCGCCCGTTAAGGTTCTCATCTCTTAACCAGCGTGCTTTGATGCAAAATTAGTGGTGCCCGGACTCGGAATCGAACCAAGGACACGGGGATTTTCAATCCCCTGCTCTACCGACTGAGCTATCCGGGCAACGGGGCGCATTAAACCCGATCTGCCCGGTGTCGTCAACGAAAAATGTTGTTTTCGTTACGGACTGCGCAATCTCTCACCATTTCGCCGCATCCTTAAGCGAAAAAGTGCGTCCAAAGCGCGGAGAGCGGCATGGCGAGCAGCAGCGCGGGCAGCATGTTCACCACGGCAAACATCTTGATCCCGCAGATGCGCAGCCCTGTTGCCAGCAGCAGCAGGCCGCCGACGGCGGTAAAGTCTGCCATCATCGCCGGCGTAGTGAGCGGGAGAATTAACGTGGCGCAGGTAGCCAGTGCCAGCTGGATAAGCAGCATCGGCACGCAAATCGCCGCGACGGCAATGCCGAGCGTGGTGGCAAAAATAGTGGCGGTGAAGAAATCCAGAAACGCTTTTGCAATCAAAATGCTCGGATCGCCCGTCATCCCTTCCTGCATCGAACCGAAAATCCCGGTGCCGCTGGCGCAAAACAGAATAATGATGGCGACATAGTTCTGAATAAACGTCTCGTGCGTGCCGTGCTTCGCCTTGCCCGGTCGGGCTATCAGGTTTTTGGCTTTGCCTACCGCATTATTGATGCCTTTTTCCAGATAGCAAAACTCGCCAATCAGCGCGCCGAGCAGGGTGGCCAACACCATCACCGGCAGGTTGGCGCATTTGACCACTAACAGAATACCGATCCCTAACGAAGCCAGACCGAATATCGAGGGCATGGATGAGCGGATACGCTCCGGCAGCCGCTGGCTCAGCACTGCGCCGAGTACGCCGCCCAGCAATACGGCTCCTGCGTTGATAAATGGCCCGATAACCACGCTTAACTCCTGTTATTTAATCATTGATATTGCATTATTATGGCACGTCAGCGCTGCGCGGGCCTTAGCTTTGGGTGATATAAGTGCATACTGATTCCTTCTTGCACCTCAAAATAAAAGGTGACATTATTGCGCGAATTTTCTCCTTCCTGTCTCACCGTTCGGTGAGGGTAATTGCGCTTATGAAAACCATGAAAATCGCCGTCAGCCGCGAGCTGCTCTCAACGGTGTCTACGCATCGCGAAAAGGTGACGCTGGACAGCACGGATTTCACCGATGTGGCAGCCGTCGTCATGACGACGACAGAGAGTCGCAGCGGCATCCTTGCCTTGCTGAAACGCACGGGCTTTCATTTACCGGTGTTTATTTTCTCGCAGGAGCCAACGGAGGTGCCTGACGGCGCCACCGCGGTCATCTCGGGTAAAGCTCAGGAGTTCCTGGAGCTGGAAACTGCTGCCAGCCGTTACGAAGAGAACCTGCTGCCGCCCTTTTTTGACACCCTGAGTCAGTATGTGGAGATGGGCAACAGCACTTTCGCCTGTCCGGGCCACCAGCACGGCGCCTTTTTCAAAAAACACCCGGCAGGGCGGCAGTTCTATGATTTCTTCGGTGAGAACGTATTTCGCGCCGACATGTGCAATGCCGACGTGAAGCTGGGCGATCTGCTGATCCACGAAGGGTCCGCCAAGCATGCGCAAAAATTCGCGGCTAAAGTGTTCAACGCGGATAAAACGTACTTCGTGCTGAACGGGACGTCGGCGGCCAACAAGGTGGTAACTAACGCGCTGCTCACCCGCGGCGATCTGGTGCTGTTTGACCGCAACAACCATAAATCTAACCACCACGGGGCGCTGATCCAGGCGGGCGCCACGCCGGTGTACCTTGAGGCCGCACGTAACCCGTTTGGCTTTATTGGCGGGATTGACGACCACTGCTTTGACGACGCGTATCTGCGGGACCTGATCCGCGAGGCGGCGCCGGAGAAAGCCGACGAGCCGCGTCCCTTCCGCCTGGCGATCATTCAGCTTGGCACCTACGACGGGACGATCTACAACGCCCGTCAGGTGATCGACAAGATCGGCCATCTGTGCGACTACATTCTCTTTGACTCCGCCTGGGTAGGCTACGAGCAGTTTATTCCGATGATGGCGGAAACGTCCCCGCTCTTGCTGGAACTGAACGAGAACGATCCGGGCATCTTTGTGACCCAGTCGGTGCACAAACAGCAGGCCGGGTTCTCGCAAACGTCGCAGATCCATAAAAAGGATAACCACATTCGCGGCCAGGCGCGTTTCTGCCCGCACAAGCGGCTGAACAACGCCTTTATGCTGCATGCCTCCACCAGCCCGTTTTACCCGCTGTTCGCGGCGCTGGATGTCAATGCGAAAATCCACGAAGGGGAAAGCGGGCGCAGGCTGTGGGCCGAGTGTGTGGAGCTGGGCATTGAGGCGCGCAAGGCCATCATTGCCAACTGCCATATGATCAAGCCGTTTATCCCACCGGTGGTGGCGGGGCGGCCGTGGCAGGATCATCCGACGCACGCCATTGCCAGCGAGCTGCGCTTCTTCAGCTTCGAGCCGGGGGCCAAATGGCACGGATTTGAGGGCTATGCGAGCGAGCAGTACTTTGTTGACCCGTGCAAGCTGCTGCTGACCACGCCGGGCATTGATGCCGAAACCGGGGAGTACACCGATTTCGGGATCCCGGCGACGATTCTGGCGCACTACCTGCGTGAAAACGGCATTGTGCCGGAAAAATGCGACCTTAACTCGATCCTGTTCCTGCTGACGCCTGCCGAAAGCAGCGACAAGCTGGCTCAGCTGGTGGCAATGCTGGGGCAGTTTGAACAGCATATTGAAGACGACACCCCGCTGGCCGACGTGCTGCCGACGATCTTCCAGAAATACCCGGTGCGCTACCGGGATTATACCCTTCGCCAGCTGTGTCAGGAGATGCACGATCTCTACGTCAGCTTCGACGTGAAGGATTTGCAGAAGGCGATGTTCCGCAAGGAGAGCCTGCCTGAGGTGCTGATGAACCCGCAGGATGCCAATCAGGCGTATATTCGCGGGAACGTGGAGCTGGTTCGCATACGGGATGCCGAAGGGCGGATTGCTGCCGAAGGGGCGCTGCCCTATCCGCCGGGCGTGCTGTGCGTGGTGCCGGGTGAAGTCTGGGGCGGGGCGGTACAGCGTTACTTCCTGGCGCTGGAGGAGGGCATCAACCTGCTGCCGGGCTTTTCGCCGGAGCTGCAGGGCGTGTACAGCGAGAAGGATGCCGACGGGATTAAGCGGCTGTATGGATATGTGTTGAAGTAGACTCTTCCCCGAACGTAGGCCGGGTAAGCGTCAGCGCTACCCGGCGATTTGCCCGGTGGCGCAAGCTTACCGGGCCTACAATATCGCTTCAGGCTTCTGCGCGCCGGTACATCCTCCTCGGGTGCCCAATCTTGCCGTACAGCATCTCCACGCTGAGAAACCCCGTCTCCACGCAGTGCTCCAGATAGCGACGGGTGGTGGTTTTACTCAGTCCCGTCTCGCTCACCACCTCATCCACGGTAAAGCAGTGCGTTGCCTTGTCGTTAAACAGCGACTGCACCCGCGCCAGGGTATTTTCCTCAATGCCCTTGCTGCCGTTGTCCTGGCGGTAGTTTTTCGCCTGAAGCTGATAGAGCGAATCGACGTTCTGCTGGTCGACAATCTTCCAGACGCGCTGCTGTTCGGCAAACTGCACAAACCGCTCCAGCGACTGGCTGAGCCGCTTCCAGGAGACGGGTTTGAGGATGTAGTCGAACGCGCCGTTGCGGATCGCCTGGCTGCAGGTGTCCATATCGCTGGCGGCAGTAATAAAAATGACCGAGCAGTTGGCGCGGGCCAGCATGGGGTTATTGATCAGCGAGATCCCTTTGCCGTCGGGCAGATAGTTATCCAGCAGCACCAGCTGCGGCTGTTTGCTTGCAAGCTCTGCCTGGGCCGCAGCCAGCGACGAGGCAATGCCCACCAGCCTCAGACGCGGATGCTTGCTTATCAGCTCCGCGTGCAGTTGCGCCAGCTCGTTCTCGTCTTCAACAATCAGTACGTCGATAAGTTCATGTTGCATAGTCGGTGTCTTCCAGTTGCCGGGCGGTTCCCGTGGACGGGATAAACAGGGAGAAAATGGCGCCGCGCGGGATATTATCGGCAACTTCTATCGCGCCGCCAGCCTGTGTGACGTAGCTTTCGATCAGATACAGACCAATCCCATGATCGCCGCGCGTTTTGGTGGTGATGCCGCGCTCAAAGATCCGGTCACGGATCTCCGGCTTGATGCCAACGCCCTGGTCGGCCACTTCAATAATCAGCTCCTGGTCGCTGAGCTTTATCAGCACCTCCACCGGCGCGTGGGGAAGCGGCGACCGCTGCGTCGCTTCGATAGCGTTATCCAGCAGGTTGCCAATAATCGAAATCAGCTCTTGTTCCCCCAGCGGCAGGAACGGCTTGTCCAGCCGACAGGCCGGGTCGAAACTCAGCTCGACCCCTTTCTCCCGCGCGCGGGCGGCTTTCCCCAGCAGCAGGCCGCACAGGGTCGGGGAGCTGAAGCGCGAAGAGATAAAGTCCAGCAGCTCCTGAGCGTGTTCAGACTGAGCCTGAATGTAGCCAATCGCCTCCTCATAGCGGCCCATATGCAGCAGACCGGAGAGGGTGGTCATCCGGTTTAACTGCTCATGACGCATGATGCGAAGGTTATCGACGTAGCGTTTGACCTGGCTGAGCTGGGCGCTCAGCGAGTCGATCTCGTTGCGATCGCGGAAGGTGATCACCCAGCCCTGCAGCGACCCCTCAAGCATGATGTGGACCCGGCTGGCAATCACCGTGAGATCGTTAAAACGGCAAATCTCATCATGGGTATCTTTCGCCAGCATCGTCTGCGTGTCGAAGAACGGGACCGGATCGATCACCTGGCTTATCAGCTGCCCGCGAAGCTCACGGGCCGGCTGGCTCAGCCCCAGCAGCTTGCGCGCCGCCTGGTTGATGACTTCAATCCGCCTTTGATCGTCAATGGCAATTACGCCTTCATAAATAGACTCCATCAACGCCTTCTGCTGGCGCACCAGCAGGCCGATCTCGCGCGGCTCGAGGGAGAAGATCTGCTTCTTAATACTGCGGGTAAAGAACCAGGAGAAGATAAAGAGAGCAATCAGCAGCAGCACCGCGGCAATCAGGATATTGACCACTTTACTGACGGTAATGGTGTCCAGGTAGCTGGTGAGATAGCCGACCGAAACAATGCCGACCACCTGTCCGGCAGCGTTGAAGATGGGGGCCTTACTGCGCAGCGAAATGCCCAACCCGCCTTTGCGGATGGTGGTGGTGCTTTTACCCTGCAATACGGCTTCGTTGTCACCGCCTACCAGCGTGGTGCCCACTCTGTCGGCGAAGACGGAGTGAAAAAGATGCTGGCCCTTATTATCACCAATCACAATAAAGCTGGCGTCACTGTGCGCAGAAATCTTCTGCATAAAATCATGGATGGCGGCGATATTCTTTTGTTCAACTTCATGTCGCAATGTTGGAATAAGCGCAATCTCTTCAGCCTGTATTTTGGCGCGCGTACTCATTTCCTGATAAAGCTGTTTCCCGACATCGGCATAATAATATCCGCCCAGTAACGCAAAAAGCACTGAGAAAAAGGCAACCAGCGAAATAAACAGCTTTATCTGGAAAGAGACTTTCATAACTCTCACGCAAGGTAGCGACAAAGAACGCCAATATATCATCTTTTTTCGCGCGGACGTCCGCTTTGCCGAAAACTTGTGATCCCTTGCACAGCGGGCGTTGTAAAAGCGTTATCCCAAAGACGGGTGGCCCCTGGCTGCACGAATAAATGTTATTTGTTTGTTCAATTCAGAAAAGAAACCATAAAAACCACGGCCATAAATAAGGCGTAAATCACATTAAATAAAAGAAACCATTAAAACCATAGCTGCCATTAAAACTTCGCTTTTAATATGCCATTCCTCACATAAAGTAAGCCTTTGTGACTCTAAGCTGAACGCACAAAATAACCAAGGGGCTTATTATGAGCACAACTGACGATTCTTTCTCTGTTACCCACGACCCGATTGAAATTCAGCGGCCTTCACTAAAAGAGCGCTGGTGGCATATTATGGATACCTGGAAAATCGGGATTATTCCTCTGCCGCTGTTCGTTCTGGCGGGCGCGCTGATCGCCATTGATTGCCTGGGCGGAAAACTGCCGAGCGATATCGTGGTGATGGTGGCGACGCTGGCCTTCTTCGGCTTTGCCTGCGGTGAGTTTGGCAAACGCCTGCCGATTGTCGGCAAGCTCGGCGCGGCGGCGATTTGCGCCACCTTTATCCCTTCCGCGCTGGTCTATTATGGCCTGCTGCCGGATGTGGTGGTCGAGTCCACCACCAAGTTCTACAAATCCACCAACATTCTCTACCTCTATATCTGCTGCATTATTGTCGGCAGCATCATGAGCATGAACCGCACGGTGCTGATTCAGGGCTTCCTGCGCATCTTCTTCCCGATGCTGTGCGGCGAAATCGTCGGCATGCTGGTGGGGATGGGCGTCGGCCTGGCGCTGGGTCTTGAGCCATTCCAGATCTTCTTCTTTATCATCCTGCCGATCATGGCGGGCGGCGTCGGGGAAGGGGCAATCCCGCTTTCCATCGGCTATGCCACCCTGCTGCATATGGACCAGGGCGTGGCGCTCGGTCGCGTGCTGCCGATGGTCATGCTCGGCGGTCTGACTGCCATCATCATCTCCGGCTGCCTGAACCAGCTGGGTAAACGCTACCCGCACCTGACCGGTGAAGGCCAGCTGATGCCTAACCGCGCCAATGCCGATGCCACCGTTTCTCAACCGGCGTTCTCCGGCAAAGCGGACGTGACCACCATCGCCTCCGGCGCGCTGCTGGCGGTGCTGCTCTACATGCTGGGCATGCTCGGCCACAAGCTGATTGGCCTGCCTGCGCCGGTCGGCATGCTGTTTATGGCGGTGCTGGTGAAGCTCTGCAACGGCGCCTCTCCGCGCCTGCTGGAAGGCTCTCAGGTGGTGTACAAATTCTTCCAGACCTCCGTGACCTACCCGATTCTCTTTGCCGTTGGCGTGGCCATCACCCCATGGCATGAACTGGTGGCCGCCTTCACGCTGACCAACCTGCTGGTGATTATCAGCACCGTCTCCGCGCTCGTGGCGACCGGGTTCTTCGTCGGCAAAAAGATTGGCATGCACCCGATTGATGTCGCCATCGTCTCCTGCTGCCAGAGCGGCCAGGGCGGTACCGGCGACGTGGCGATCCTGACCGCAGGCAACCGCATGAGCCTGATGCCGTTCGCCCAGATTGCTACCCGTATCGGCGGGGCGATTAACGTCTCCATCTCACTGCTGATTCTGGGCAACTTCCTCGTTTAAGTTTTCAGGAAAGAACAATGAAACTCGCAAGCTTTTTATACCAGGGAAAACGCAGCTACGGCATCGTCCAGGCCGACGGCGTGATTGATTTAGGCCGCCGTCTGGGCGACCGCTACAGCGACCTTAAGGCGCTGCTGCAGGGCAACGGGCTGGCGCAGGCCACCCGCTACCTGAACGATGCCGTGGACGTGCCGATGAGCGCCATCACCTTCTTACCGGTGATTGAGCAGCCGGAAAAAATCCTCTGCGTGGGCATGAACTACGCCGACAAGCGCAAGGAGTTTGACCAGCACAACCCGGCCCCAACGCTGTTTGTCCGCTTCCCGGACTCACAGACCGGCCACAACGAGCCGGTGCTGAAGCCGCGCCACTCCAGCGAATTCGACTACGAAGGCGAGCTGGCGGTGATCATCGGTAAAGGCGGGGAGAACATCAGCCGCGACGACGCCCTGCGCCACGTGGCCGGCTACAGCTGCTACATGGACGGCTCCGCCCGCGACTGGCAGCACACCTGGTTTACCGCCGGTAAAAACTGGCGCAAAACCGGCGCGTTTGGCCCGTGGATGGCGACGGCGGACGAGATCCCCGATCCGCACCAACTGGCAATCCGCACCTGGCTGAACGGCCGCATGGTGCAGGAAGACAACACCAGCAGCATGATCCACAAGGTGGCGGAGCTGATCGAGTACATCAGCACCTTCACCCGCTTAAGTCCTGGCGATGTGATCATCACCGGATCCCCTGGTGGGGTGGGTAAAAAGCGTAACCCGCCGCTGTTTATGAAAGAGGGGGATCGCATTGAGGTGGAGATCGAGCATATCGGTCATCTCAGCAACGTGATCGTGGAAGCGCCAGCCGTCGGGCTTGCGGCAGCACATTAGGTAAGGCGGCAGCATGCATTCGCAACCCATCGATTTTCGCCACACGCTGGTGGCGAAACACCCGGAACGCTTAAGCCAGATCCGCTACCTGCTGGCAGACAGCGGCCTTGGCCTGGACAACGACATCACGCTGTTCGTCGAAGCCTGGTCCGGCCCGCAGCTGGTGGGTTGCGCAGGGCTTGCCGCCAACGTCATCAAGTGCGTGGCGGTCAACGAGCAGCTTCGCGGCGAGAACCTCAGCGCGCGGCTTCTGGCAGAGGTGGAAAATGCGGCGCTGGAGCGCGGCCATTTTCACCTCTTCCTCTGCACCCGGCCGTGCAACCGGGAGCGCTTTGCCCGCAGCGGATTCTGGCCGATTGCCCAGAGCGGGAACAACGCGGTGCTGATGGAGAACACGCCGCAGGGGATCGCGCGCTACTGCCGTTCCCTGAGCGCGAAGCGCAAGTGCGGGGAGAAGATTGGCGCCATCGTGATGAACGCCAATCCGTTCACCCTCGGCCACCGCCATCTGGTGGAGCAGGCGGCGCAGCGGTGCGATGCCCTGCATCTGTTCGTGGTGCGTGAAGACGCATCGTTCTTCCCGTTCAGCGCGCGTCTGGAGATGGTGCGGGCGGGCGTGGCGCATCTGCCGAACGTGGTGGTGCATGAAGGCTCGCAGTACATCATCTCCCGCGCCACGTTTCCGGCCTACTTCCTGAAGGAGACCGGCAAGGTGCAGCAGGCGTGGAGCGAGATCGACGTGCTGATCTTCCGGGACTTCATCGCCCCGGCGCTCGGCATCACGCACCGCTTCATCGGCTCGGAGCCGTTCTGCGACATCACCCGCCAGTACAACCAGACGCTGCACGACCTGCTGGCCTCGCATATCGAGGTGGTAGAAATGCCGCGCATCAAGGCCACCGGCAACGCCATATCGGCGTCCGAAGTGCGCCGCTTACTGAAGACACAGCAGTTTTCCCGGATCCGGGAGATTGTCCCGGACTCCACCTTCACGCATCTCGAAACGCATTACCGTGCGAGTGCGGAAGTCGCTTAACTACCAGGAATTTATCATGAAAATTGTAAGGGAGGCGCTGGCCGGAACGCAGGAGTCCAGCGACCTGATGGTGAAAATTGCTCCCGCTCACGGCGAGCTGGAGATCGTCATCCACAGCGAAGTGATTAAGCAGTTTGGCGAGCACATTCGCCAGGTGGTCAACGACACATTGCGCGCCATGAACGTGCACCAGGGATTAATCATTATTGAAGACAAAGGGGCGCTGGACTGTGTGATCCGCGCCCGCCTGCAAAGCGCGCTGATGCGTGCCGCCGATGAACAGGCCATCAACTGGGGGGCGCTGAAATGAGCAAACTCCGCCGCAGTATGCTGTTCCTGCCAGGCGCTAACGCCGCCATGCTCTCTACCGCCTTTATCTACCGTCCCGACTCTATCATGTTTGACCTTGAGGACGCCGTTGCCCTGCGCGAGAAGGATACGGCGCGCATGCTGGTGTTCCACGCGCTGCAGCACCCGATGTATCAGGATATCGAAACCGTGGTGCGCATTAACCCGCTGAACACGCCGTTTGGTCTGCTGGATCTGGAAGCCGCCGTGCGGGCCGGCGTGGACGTGATCCGTCTGCCGAAAACCGATACCCCGGACGACATTTACGAGCTGGAGGGCCACCTCGAGCGCATCGAGCAGGCGTGCGGCCGCGAGGTCGGCTCCACCCGCGTGATGGCGGCGATTGAATCGGCCATTGGCGTCATCAACGCCGTGGCGATTGCCCGCAGCTCTCCGCGCCTCATCGGCATTGCGCTGGCCGCCTTTGACTACGTGATGGATATGCAGACCGAGCGCGGCGACGGCACCGAGCTGTTCTACGCCCGCTGCGCCGTGCTGCACGCCGCCCGCGCGGCGGGTATCGACGCCTTCGACGTGGTGTGGTCAGACGTTAACGACGAGGCCGGGTTCCTGCGCGAGGTCGATCTGATCCGCAAGATGGGCTTCAACGGCAAATCGCTGATTAACCCGCGCCAGATTGACCTGTTGCACAACGCCTACGCCCCGACGCAGGAAGAGGTGGATCACGCCAGAAGGGTGATTGAGGCGGCAGAAGAGGGCGAGCGTAACGGCCTGGGCGTGGTGTCGCTCAACGGCAAAATGGTGGATGCACCGATTATTAACCACGCGCAGGTGGTGCTGGAGCGCGCGGCGGCCTCCGGCGTGCGTCGGTAAGGATAAGACAATGAATCAGACTGAACTTCTTCACGTGAATTTTCCCCATCTGCGGGACTTAAAACCGTTTGATACCGCCCACAGCGCCACGCCGTGGCTGGCGGACAGCGACGCGAAGCACGGCCGCAAGCTTTGCGCCTCCATTGAAGAGGCGGTTAAGCGCAGCGGCCTGCAGGACGGGATGACCATCTCCTTCCACCATGCTTTTCGCGAAGGCGACCGGGTGATCAACACCGTCGTGGCGCTGCTGGCGCGGATGGGCTTCAAAAACCTGACGCTGGCCTCCAGCTCGCTGATGACCTGTAACGACGCCCTGATCGAGCATATCGAAAGCGGCGTCATCACCCGGATTTACACCTCGGGCATGCGCGGCAGGCTGGCAGACGCCATCTCCCACGGGCTGATGGACGAGCCGGTGCAAATTCACTCCCACGGCGGGCGCGTGAAGCTGCTCCAGGACGGCGAGCTGAGTATCGACGTGGCGTTTCTCGGCGTGCCGTGCAGCGATGAGTTTGGCAACGCCAACGGCACGCACGGTAAATCGTGCTGCGGTTCCCTGGGCTATGCGATGGTGGACGCGCACTTTGCCCGTAAGGTGGTGCTGCTGACCGAAGAGCTGGTGCCGTTCCCCAATATGCCCGCCAGCCTGGTGCAGGACCAGGTGGACTACATCGTGCAGGTGGAGAGCGTAGGCGACCCGGCGAAAATCAGCGTCGGCGCAGCGCGCGTCACCAGCAACCCGCGCGAGCTGATGATTGCCCGCTATGCGGCGGACGTGATCGAGCATTCCGGCTACTTTAAACCGGGCTTCTCGATGCAGACCGGCTCCGGCGCGGCGGCCACGGCCTGCACCCGTTTTATGGAAGAGAAGATGGAGCGCAGCGGCGTGAAGGCGCGCTTTGCGCTCGGCGGCATCACCGGCAGCCTGGTGGATCTGCACGAGAAGGGGCTCATCGAAAAGCTGCTCGATACCCAGTGCTTTGACGGTCAGGCGGCGGCCTCGCTGGCGCGCAACCCGAACCACGTGGAGATCTCCACCAACGTCTACGCCAACCCCGGCAGCAAGGCGGCAAGCTGCGACCAGCTCGACGTGGTGATCCTCAGCGCCCTGGAGATCGACGTCGAGTTCAACGTCAACGTCATCACCGGCTCAGACGGCGTGATGCGCGGCGCGTCCGGCGGGCACTGCGACGTGGCCGCCGCGGCGAACCTGACCATTGTGGTCGCGCCGCTGCTGCGCAGCCGCATTCCGACGGTGGTGAAGCGCGTTACCACGCGCCTTACGCCGGGGGAGAGCATCGATGTCCTGGTTACCGATCACGGCATCGCGGTCAACCCGGCGCGCCCGGAGATCCGCGAACGACTCATGGAAGCCGGGCTGAAGGTTGTGGATATCAACGCGCTGTACGAGCGAGCGATCTCCCTGACCGGCGTCCCGAAACCGATTGAGTTCACCGACAAAATCGTCGGGGTGATCCGCTACCGCGACGGCAGCGTGATCGACACCGTGCGACAGGTAAAGGAGGATGTATGACTTTAGCGACACCCGTGCGGGCGGGTGTCAGCCTTGACGAACTGCTGGCGGCGAAAGAGCGCCGCGCAGCGCGCCAGGCTGACATGCTTGAGCACTATCAACAACCGGTGATCTCCCTCACGCTGGTCACGCCAGGGGAAATCAAGGACAGCCTGCGCTACCGCAATACCATGGGCGTGGCGCTGCAGATGTGCGACCAGCTGCTGTGGGAAAACCGCTGGCAGGTGCTGGACCGCCAGGTGCTGTGGCTCCCGACCGGGCCCGAAGCCCTGTGGTGCGTGGCCCATCCGGCGGTGGAAATTAAGGCGCACTGTGCAGAACTGGAGCAGACGCACCCGCTCGGCAGGCTGTGGGATCTGGACGTGATTTGCCCTCAGCACGGCCACGTCGGGCGTCAGTCGCTGGGGACGAATCTCCGACGCTGTCTGATCTGCGACGCGCCCGCGCATGCCTGTTCCCGTTCGCGCAATCACCCCGTTGAGCAGGTGGTTTCCCGCGTGGAGAAGACGATCGATGACTGGTTTGCTCGCGACTAAACCGCGCCCGGCTGACGTGCCCGCGCTTGCCGAAGCGGCGCTGTGGCAGGAGCTGGAGCTGACGCCCAAGCCGGGGCTGGTGGACAGGCTGAACAACGGTTCCCATCGCGATATGGACCACGCTCTGTTTGTCCGCAGCATTGCGGCGATTACGCCGTGGTTTTCGCGCTTTGCCGAGCTGGGCAGCGCGCATGCGGATAAACCGGCTGGGGAACAGCTACGACTTCTCCGCCCGATGGGGCTGGCCTGCGAGCAGGCGATGTATGCCGCGACGAACGGAGTGAACACCCACAAGGGCGGCATTTTTGCCCTGGGGTTACTGTGCTTCGCCGCCGGGCGTGTGAAAAATGTCTCCGCAGAGAGCCTCTGCTGTGAGGTGAGTAACATCTGCCGCGGGCTGGTGTCGCGGGAGCTGGCCGCACGCAGCGGACAGGCGACGGCGGGCGAGCGGCAGTTTAAGCAGTACGGCTTAACCGGCGCGCGCGGTGAGGCGGAGAGCGGCTTTGCGACGGCGCGTAAGGCGCTGGCGCAGTGGAACGGACTGTCGCTTCACGGCCTGCTGTTGCGCCTGATGGCCGTCAATCAGGACAGTAATCTGGTTTCTCGCGGCGGCATGGAAGGGCTGCGCTACGTTCAGGGCTACGCGCGGGAACTGCTGGATAACGGCTGGGACCGCGAGGCGTTGAGCAGAATGGATAACGCACTGATTGAACGGAACCTGAGCCCGGGCGGCAGCGCGGATTTGCTGTCGGTGGGGTGGGTGCTCTCTGCAATAAAATAGCCGGGTGGCGGCTTCGCCTTACCCGGCCTACGGTCTGGTTTTGTAGGCCCGGTAAGCGCAGCGCCACCGGGCACAACAATCAATGCGCTATTGGCTGCGCACCGTGCGGCTCACGCACGTGCTTGTACTTGAACAGCGCGATGAACGCGAAGAACAGCACCAGCGAGTACGCCGCGAAGATCAGCCACACCGGCTGCCAGTTGGTGATGCCGTTAGTGGTGTACATCTCAACCACTTTACCGCTCACCACGCCGCCCAGAATACAGCCGAAGCCGTTGGTCATCATCAGGAACATACCCTGCGCGCTGGCGCGGATTTCAGGTTTAACCTCTTTTTCCACAAACACCGAGCCGGAGATGTTGAAGAAGTCGAAGGCGCAGCCGTAAACAATCATCGACAGCACCAGCAGCACGGTGCCGAACGGGCTTGGGTCGCCGTAGGCGAACAGACCGAAGCGCAGCATCCACGCCGCGATACTGATCAGCATGACGTTCTTGATGCCGTAGCGGCTCAGGAAGAACGGGATGGTCAGGATGAACAGCGTCTCAGAGATCTGAGAGATGGACATCATCACCGACGCATGCTCAACGATAAAGCTGCCGGAGAACAGCGGGTTGTTATCGAAGCTGTGCAGGAAGGTGTTGCCGAACATGTTGGTGATCTGCAGCTCCGCGCCCAGCAGCATGGAGAAGATGAAGAAGATCGCCATGCGTTTGTTTTTGAACAGCGCGAAGGCATCCAGGCCGAGCATGGTGCTCCAGCTCTGGTTTTTCTGCTGGTTAGACACCGGAATGGTTGGCAGCGTCAGGGTGAAGATCGCCAGCAATACGGAGAGCGCCGCACCGATATAGAGCTGCATATGGCTCAGTTCGAAGCCCGCGAAGCTTACGCCCCACATCGCCATGATAAAGCCGATGGTGCCCCATATACGGATTGGCGGGAAATCGGTCACGATATCCATATCCGCGGACTTCAGGCGGTAGTAGGAGATGGTGTTGATCAGCCCAAGCGTTGGCATATAGGCCAGCGAGTTGAGCAGAATCACCATGAACATCGCCCCCGGCGTGGTCACCTGGGCTGCCATAAACAGCGTCCCCGCGCCCACCAGGTGGCAAAGCATGTACAGCCATTTGGCGCTTAACCATTTATCCGCCACGATCCCCAGCAGCGTTGGCATGAAGACAGCCGCAATACCGAGCGAGCTGTAGACGGCACCGATTGACGCACCATCGAACTTGAGCGTCACAAACATATAGGAGCCGAGTGTAGTCAGCCAGCTACCCCACAGGCAGAACTGCAGAAACGACAATATTTTAAGCTGCAGCTTAAGGTTCATGTTACTTTCCTCACAAGTGAGCGGGAGATATGTTGTTATAGAAACATTCAGGGTTGTTATTTGATGCAATTCTATCAGTTGGCAACGATATGTTTTGTTACCTCCCGCAAAAAAATGCAATCCACATTAATTTGCAGTTTGGATTGTGATGCAAATAACATTTTCGTATGGGTGGGGGGAAGCAGAACACCTTCTCCTTGCAGGAGAAGGTGTGCGGATCACCGGCGACGGTAGTTCTTCTGCGCCGTATTCACCTTATACAGATAACGACGGGATTCCGCGGACGGGTGGCGGGTGGTCAGGGTGGCGTAGACATCCCCTGGCGCCATGCTGTTGATGATGTTTGCGGCCTGCACTTTGTCATTTGAGAAGACGCGCAGCACGCTGCCCGCGCCGCCGTTATAGGCGGTGATCACCGCATAGCGACGCGACGTCGGGTTGTCGATGCCGCCGAGGTAGACATTGTTCAGCATCGCCAGATAGGCCGTGCCGGTATCAATGTTGCTCTGCGGGTCGAACAGATAGCTGCGGCTCGGCGTGCCGGATTTGCCCTGCGCGCGGAACACGTCTTTACCGGCGCTGTGCTGTACAACCTGCATCAGCCCCAGGGCGTCGGAACGGCTTACCGCATACGGGTTAAACGAGGATTCGGTCTGCATAATCGCCAGGATCAGCGACTCATCCACGCCGTACTTGCGTGAGGCCTGACGCACCATGCCTAAGTACTTATGCGCACGCTTGTCGAGGTGGTTCGGGACGAGGTTGATGGTGACGCTGTAGATAATCTTCAGACCGTTAGAGCGGCTCTTCAGGCGCGTCTGCAGCAGGTAGTCGGCAAATTTCGTGGCGCGACCTTCCCAGCGGATCGGCTGGCCGGTCTGATCGACGACCTGACCGTACAGGAACGGCTCTTTCGAGATGGTAATATCGTCGGCATCAGAGTAGAGATCGATAGAGCCCGGATCGTCACCCATCAGCAGGGTTTTGATAATCGCCTGACGGAGCCGTGCCGCAGGGTCCGTGCCTGCGATGGTCTCAATCGTGATCGTCCCCTCATCAAAGTTGATGTGGCTACGGGTCAGATAGGCGTCGGTGTACTTAACGTAGTCCTTAGGTCCGGCAATAAGAACTTCGTTAAATCCCCATATATTCTCGATGTTATGGGCAAACTGCCCCATCAAAATGTCAAAACCGTTGGTGTCCTTGATCCAGGCCTCGTTGTAATCATCGCCTTTTTTTGACGAACACGAGACCAGCAACGGCGCAACAAGGGCTAGCGCTAAAAGTTTTTTCATCATTCCGGGAGTGCGTGTTGTGTTTGCCTGGTCGTTGCTGTTGCCCGGCGGCGCTTTGCTTGCACGGGCCTACGGTTTTGTAGGCCGGGTAAGCGTAGCGCCACCCGGCAACAGCCGCTCGATATTATTTTTCCGGTGGCGTATAGCCTTCGATGTGCACGTCTTTACCTTCGAACAGGAAGCTCACCATCTCCTGCTCCAGCAGCTTGCGGTGTTCCGGGTTCATCATGCTGAGTTTCTTCTCGTTGATCAGCATGGTCTGCTTTTTCTGCCACTGTCCCCAGGCTTCTTTGGAGATTTCATTGTAGATGCGTTTACCCAGCTCGCCCGGATAAAGCTGGAAATCCTGGCCCTCAGCGTCACGCTGCAGGAAAGTACAAAAAATCGTTCTGGCCATACTCATTCCTCTTTTTCTTGTCGATGCTAAACCATTGCACCGGCACGTAATTGCTGTAACAGGCGCTCCACGGGAGCCGCCAGTCCGACTGATGGCGGTTGCGCTAAGTTATACCAGAGAGCGGTGCCTTCATCCATGCACGAGGCGACGGAGGACACGGGAAGCCACATCGGCACAATATCCAGATGGAAATGGCTGAAGGTGTGGCGAAACGCGGTCAGCTGTGTCAGGTTATCGGCAGCAATCCCGCGCTGTTTAAGCCATTCACGCAGCAAGTCTTCATCTTCAAACTGTGGGAAGCAGTATAGACCACCCCACAGACCGCTCGGCGGACGCTGGGCGAGGAAGACCTCATCGCCGTGCTGCATCAGCAGCATATAGCCGGTGCGCTCCGGCAGCGTCTGTTTGGGTTTCTTGCCCGGATACTGCGCCCAGGAATGGTTGGCATACGCCACGCAGAGGTTATTCACCGGGCAGAGTTCGCATTTGGGTTTTGAGCGCGTGCAGACCATGGCGCCGAGATCCATCATCGCCTGGTTGAAACGCTCGACGCCGTTGGCTGGGGTAACCGCTTCACTGATTTCCCAAAGGCGTTTTTCAACATCCTTCTTCCCCGGCCAGCCGTCAACGGCATAGCAGCGTGCCAGCACGCGCTTCACATTGCCGTCGAGGATCGGGAAATGCTTGCCTAAAGACAGGGAGAGAATAGCGCCTGCGGTCGAACGCCCGACGCCGGGTAAGTCCGCCACCTCGTCGAAAGTTTCCGGGAATTTACCGTTGTGGCGCGTCGCGACCTGCTGAGCGGCCTTGTGCAGGTTGCGCGCGCGGGCGTAATAGCCAAGCCCGGTCCACAGGTGCAGCACCTCGTCCAGCGGGGCGTTCGCCAGATCGGTGACCGTCGGGAAGCGCGCCATAAAACGCTCGAAGTAAGGGATCACCGTGGCGACCTGCGTTTGTTGCAACATCACCTCGGAGAGCCATACTTTGTACGGCGTTTTTTCAATTTGCCAGGGCAGGGTTTTACGCCCGTATTTGTCGTACCAGTCCAGCACCTGGGCTGAAAATTGAGAGGCTTGCATGGTCATCGATTCGCATAATCAGGGACGCAGATTGCAGCACAGCGTCAATCTGCTGTAAACCGGATCTTTCCCATGCTTGCATAGAAGCCTTAACTTTGGATAATGCCCGTTTCCCGAACATTCTCACAAGCAGACAACTCTTTTATGAAAAACGACGTCATTTCACCGGAATTTGATGAAAACGGTCGCCCGCTGCGCCGTATTCGCAGCTTTGTCCGTCGTCAGGGCCGCCTGACAAAAGGTCAGCAACACGCGCTGGACAACTACTGGCCGGTGATGGGCGTTGAGTTCAGCGAGCAGCCTCTGGATTTCAGCGAGCTGTTTGGCCGCGACGCGCCGGTCACGCTGGAAATTGGCTTCGGTATGGGCGCCTCGCTGGTGACCATGGCGAAAGCGCGCCCGGAGCAGAACTTCCTCGGTATCGAAGTCCACTCCCCGGGCGTCGGTGCGTGTCTGGCAACGGCCCATGAAGAGGGCGTTGAGAACCTGCGCGTGATGTGTCACGACGCGGTGGAAGTGCTGCACAAAATGATTCCTGACAATTCTTTAACCATGGTTCAGCTCTTTTTCCCTGACCCGTGGCATAAAGCGCGTCATAATAAACGCCGTATCGTTCAGGCGCCGTTTGCCGAGCTGGTTAAAAGCAAGCTGAAGCTGGGCGGTGTCTTCCATATGGCGACCGACTGGGAACCGTATGCGGAACATATGCTGGAAGTGATGTCGTCGCTCGACGGTTATAAAAACCAGTCTGCGAGCAACGACTATGTACCGCGTCCGGAATCGCGTCCGGTAACGAAATTTGAACAGCGTGGCCATCGTCTTGGTCACGGTGTATGGGACTTAATGTTCGAGAGGGTGAAATAATGGCAAAGAATCGTAGCCGTCGTCTGCGTAAAAAGATGCACATCGAAGAATTCCAGGAAGTGGGCTTCTCCGTTGCGTGGCGTTTCCCGGAAGGCACCAGCGTTGAGCAGATCGATCAGGACGTGGATGCGTTCATCAACGAGGTGATCGAGCCAAACAAACTGGCCTTCGACGGTAGCGGCTATCTGGCCTGGGAAGGTCTGATCTGCACCCAGGAAGTGGGTAAATGCACCGAAGAACATCAGGCCCTGGTCCGTAAATGGCTTGAAGACCACAAGCTCGAAGATGTCCGCGTCAGCGAACTTTTCGACGTTTGGTGGGACTAATAAAGCAGTCAAGGGCCAGCATTAGCTGGCCCGTTTTGTCTGAGGGAGTGTTTAAGATGCGCAAAACGTTGCTGGCTGTTGCTTTGATGGCAACCGGATTCACCGCCCATGCGGATTATCAATGTAGCGTCACCCCGCGTGATGACGTGGTGTTAAGCCCGCAAACCGTGCAGGTCAAAGGCGAGAACGGCAATCTGGTAATTACGCCAGAAGGGAACGTCACCTATAACGGCAAACAGTACAACCTGACTGCCGCACAGCGCGAGCAGGCGAAAGACTACCAGTCCGAATTGCGTACCGCGCTGCCGTGGATTAATGAAGGTGCCCTGACGCGCGTCGAAAAGAGCCGCGTGGCGCTGGATAAGATCATCACCAAAGAGGTGGGTGAGAGCAGTAACATGCGCACCCGCCTGACGAAGCTGGACAAGCAGCTTAAAGAACAGATGAACCGCATTATCGAGACGCGCTCCGACGGCCTGACGTTCCACTACAAGGCGATCGATCAGGTCCGTGCCGACGGGCAGCAGCTGGTGAACCAGGCGATGGGCGGCATCCTGCAGGACAGCATCAACGAGATGGGCGCCAAAGCGGTGCTGAAAGGCGGCGGTAACCCGCTGCAGGGCGTGCTGGGCAGTCTGGGCGGCCTGCAAACCTCCATTCAGAACGAGTGGAAAAACCAGGAAGATGATTTCCAGCAGTTCGGCAAAGACGTGTGTAAGCGCGTGGTGTCGCTGGAAGATAGCCGGAAGGCGCTGGTGGGGACGCTGAAGTAAGGTCCCCTAACCCTCTCCCTTTCAGGGTGTACGGTCCGGGGACATGGTAGACAGGTGTTCGGGGACATGGTGAACGCTTTTTAACATCCTTTACCCATGGTGATCGACTGTTTCTTCAGGTCGATCATCCCCACACTCTGCCAGCCTTTCCCTCAGCCGGCAGAACGGGATGCAAAATCCTGAATCAGCCTTCAGCTTCTTCGGCGAGGAACAGCTCAAGAAGGGAATTGAGGAACAGTTTGCCGTGCTCGGTGATCTGCCAGTATTCCTCACATTCCGTGAGATACCCCTGCGCCAGCGCTTCGTCGATCTGCGGGCGAATCACCGACTCCGGCAGCCCGGTGTACAGCGCAAACTCAGCGCGCGGCGCGGCTTCCAGCAGACGGAAGCGGTTCATAAAGAACTCAAACGGCTTATCCGCCGCCTCGACGTCGTGCTGACGCTCCAGGTAGCGGCCTTCCATATACCCGCGAGGGTGGCGGGTTTTGGCAGTACGCAGAATACGCCCGTCCGGGAAGGTCACCTTGCCGTGCGCGCCGCAGCCGATGCCCAGATAGTCGCCAAAGCGCCAGTAGTTCAGGTTGTGCTGACACTGATAGCCCGGCTTTGCATATGCCGACGTTTCGTACTGCTGATAGCCCGCAGCGGTTAACAGCTGGTGACCCTGCTCGAAGATATCCCACAGCGCGTCGTCATCCGGCAGCACCGGCGGACGTGAGCCAAACAGGGTGTTGGGCTCGATGGTGAGCTGGTACCACGACAGATGAGGGGGATTCAGCGCAATGGCCTGGCGCAAATCGTCCAGCGCCTCTTCCAGAGACTGATCCGGCAGGCCGTGCATCAGATCGAGGTTAAAGCTGCGCAGGGCCAGGCCGGTCGCCAGGTTTGCCGCGCGCTTCGCCTCTTCCGGGCCGTGAATACGCCCCAGGCGCTTCAGCTTCGGCTCGCTAAAGCTCTGCACGCCGATGGAGATGCGGTTCACGCCCGCGCGCTGATAGTCGACAAAACGGTCGGCTTCAACGGTGCCGGGGTTGGCTTCCATCGTAATTTCAGCATCCGCTGCCAGGTTCAGGCGCGCACGCACGCCGTCCAGCAGCGTTTGCATCGCCGGGCCTGACAGCAGGCTCGGCGTACCGCCACCAATGAAAATGGTCTTAACTTCACGTCCCTGTGCGTAAGGTACATCGGCATCCAGGTCGGCCAGCAGATGCGCAACGTAGTCATCGTGCGGCACTTCGCCCTTCAGCGCGTGCGAGTTGAAATCACAGTACGGGCATTTTTGCACGCACCACGGGATGTGAATATAAAGACTCAGAGGTGGCAAATTAGCCATTACGCAGTGCTTCCAGTAACAGTTTCAGCGCGCGTCCGCGGTGGGATATCGCGCTTTTTTCTTCGCGGGTCAGTTCCGCAGCGGTTTTGCCCTCGGAAGGGACAAAGAAAATCGGGTCGTAACCAAAGCCGCCGTTGCCTGCCGCTTCACGGGTAATCATGCCCGGCCAGCTGCCGTGGCAGACGATCGGCGTAGGGTCTTCCGCGTGACGCAGATAGACCAGCACGCAGTGGAACTGCGCGGTGCGCTGCTCGTCCGGGACGTCTTTCAGGGCGACAAGCAGCTTTTCCAGATTCTGCTGGTCGGTAGCGTCAACGCCGGAATAGCGCGCAGAGTAGATCCCCGGCGCGCCGCCGAGGGCGTCTACGGCCAGGCCGGAGTCGTCGGCAATCGCGGGGAGGCCAGTTACCTGCGCAGCGTGGCGCGCTTTAATGATCGCGTTTTCGATAAACGTCAGCCCCGTCTCTTCGGCGGAATCCACGCCAAGATCGGTCTGGGCGACCACGTCCAGACCAAAATCATTTAATAGCGAGGCCAGCTCGCGCACTTTACCGGCGTTGCCGGTCGCGAGAACAACTTTCTGCATGGTTTAGTCCTGTTCTGTCAGAGCCGCGACTTCCGTCGGGATAGATTGCGGATTAAGGATTTTTACCTGTTTATGTCGCCCCAGTTCGCCTTTTTCAATGATGACCTGGCTTTTGGCGACGCGAAACTGTTTTGCCAGATATTTGGTCAGATGCGCGTTCGCCTGGCCGTCAACCGGCGGGGCGGTGATGGCGACTTTTAACTCGTCGCCATGCAGTCCAACAATACCGTCACGGCTGGCTTTCGGCTGAATATACAGCCGTAAAACCAGCCCGTCAGCGCAGGTGCTTACGGCACTCATAGCGCCATCCACAGCCCCGGCAGCAGCATATCGCCCGTGGACTGCAGCAGTTCAGCGACCCCCATGTTGATCACATAAAGCAGCAGAACCAGGATCATCGGCGAAAAATCGATGCCGCCCATAGACGGAAGCAGGTTACGGATCGGGCGCAGCAGCGGCTCGGTCAGCTGAATCAAGGCGTACTCCACCGGGCTACGGCCCTGGCTCACCCAGCTCATGATCGCCATGACCAGCAGCACCCAGAAGATCAGCAGACCGATGGTTTTGATCAAAATCAGGACGGCGACAATCCAGATAATCGGCTGGAAGGTGAAGACCATAAACAGCACAATCGCTTTGATAACGCTCAGAATAAACGCCACCAGCAGAGACGAACTGTCGATGGGCCCCATGGCCGGGATAATACGGCGCAGCGGTCCGACAACAGGCTGCGTGATTTTCACGACAAACTGCGAGAACGGATTGTAAAAATCACAGCGGGCCCACTGCATCCAGACGCGCAGCAAAAGCGCCATCGTGTACAGCTCAATGACCGTTGAGAGCAGGAAAGTCAACGTCTTCATGGCGTTCCTCAGGTTTCCTTATTATTTTGAGTAGTCGCGCGCACCGAAAATTGCCGTGCCGATGCGCACCATCGTGCTGCCTGCCGCAATGGCGGCTTCCATATCATCCGACATGCCCAGAGAAAGCGTGTCTACCGTGTTATAGCGCGCTTTAAGCGCCTCAAATGCTACAGCCATTTGCTGTGCCACGGCAAACTGCCTTTCATAACTTGACTCAGGCGCCGGGATTGCCATCAAACCACGCAGGCTTAAGCGCGGCAGGGCGGCCACCTCGGCTGCCAGCGCATCCAGCTCGCTCAGCGCAATGCCGGACTTGCTGTTTTCATCGCTGATGTTGATTTGAATCAGCACGTTAAGCGCTGGCATCTCTGCCGGACGCTGGTCGTTCAGGCGTGTCGCAATGCGCAGACGGTCAACGGTATGGCACCAGTCGAAGTGCTCCGCCACCAGGCGGCTTTTGTTCGACTGCAGTGGGCCGATAAAGTGCCACTGCAGATCCGTCTTCCCCTGTTCCTGGAAGTAGCGAATTTTATCCACGCCTTCCTGGACGTAGTTTTCACCAAACGCCCGCTGGCCTGCGTCAATGGCTTCTGCGATGGCGCTCGCAGGCTTGGTTTTGCTGACTGCAAGCAGCGTAATTTCTTCTGAAGCCCGGCCGCAACGCGTTGCGGCGGCTGAGATTTTGTCCCGGACCTGTGCCAGGTTATGCGCAATGTCGTTCATTTTCCGAGGAGTAGTCTATGGATGTGGAAGAAATTGTGGCCCTTAGTGTAAAGCATAACGTCTCCGATCTACACCTGTGCAGTGATTCGCCACCTCTCTGGCGCAGAACGGGCCGCCTTGAACCGGCACCGTTTCCTTCTCCGGACCTCGGGGCGTTGTTAAAAGCGTGGCTCAACGATGAGCAGCAGGGGATATGGTGGGCCAACGGGCAGGTGGATTTTGCCGCTACGGTGGCGGGAGGCCAGCGCCTGCGCGGCAGTGCCTTTAAGCAGATGCGCGGAGTCTCTGTGACGCTACGGCTGTTGCCGCGTACCTGTCCGCAGCTCGCTTCGCTGGGCGCACCGAGGGTTATCCCGGAACTGTTAACCAATGCGTCCGGGTTGATTCTGGTGACGGGGGCGACCGGCAGCGGCAAATCCACGACGCTGGCGGCGATGGTCGATTTTCTCAACCACCATACTGACGGCCATATTCTCACGCTCGAAGATCCGGTGGAGTTTATCTATCAGAGCGCACGTTGCCTGATCCAGCAGCGGGAGATCGGCCAGCACAGCCCGTCATTTGCCGATGCGCTGCGCAGTGCCTTACGCCAGGATCCGGACGTGATTTTGCTGGGAGAGCTGCGCGACAGCGAAACGATCCGCCTGGCGCTAACGGCAGCGGAGACCGGGCACCTGGTGCTGGCGACGCTGCATACGCGCGGGGCATCGCAGGCGATTGAGCGGCTGGTCGATACGTTCCCGGCGCAGGAGAAAGATCCGGTGCGTAACCAGCTGGCCGGCAGCCTGCGGGCGGTGCTGGCGCAGAAGCTGGTTCCTGACTTACAGGACGGGCGCGTCGCGCTGTATGAGCTGCTGGTGAATACCGCGGCGGCGGCGAATCTGATACGAGAAGGAAAAACGTGGCAGCTGCCCGGCATGATTCAAACCGGACAGCAGGCAGGCATGCAGAACTTTGACCAAAGCCTGGCGGAGAGACGGGCGCAGGGGCGGCTCTAGGCCCCTGTGCTTAAAAGCCCTGCTCGAAATAGCTTTCGAGGATGATGACGGCAGAAGCGGAGTCCACGCTGCCTTTACTGAGCGCGCGGAAGCCGCCGTGCTCAAACAGACCCGCACGCGCTTCGACGGTGCTGAGACGCTCGTCGTGCAGCTTCACGGAGACGCCAAAGCGGCCATGGATTTTATTGGCGAACTTACGCGCCCGGGCAGTCAGCGGCTGTTCGGTACCGTCCATGTTGAGCGGTAATCCGACAATCACGTCATCCGGCTGCCACTCTTTGAGCAGACGCTCAATGAGGTTCCAGTCCGGCGTACCGTCGTTGGCCTTCAGGGCGGTAAGCGGACGCGCGGTGCCGGTGATGCGCTGCCCCACGGCGACGCCAATGCTTTTGGTGCCAAAATCGAAGGCCAGAAGCGTTCCGCTCATCAGGCGTGCCCCGCTACGCCAGGCATGGTCAGGATATCAATGCCAATCAACTTCGCCGCGTCGCGCCAGCGATCGGCAATCGGCGTTTTAAACAGGATATTCATGTCCGCAGGGGCGGTGAGCCAGGCGTTATCGAGGATCTCCTGCTCAAGCTGGCCTTTCTCCCACGACGAATAGCCCAGCGCCACCAGCACTTCAGAAGGCTGCTCTGCGGTGCCCAGCGTTTCGAGCACGTCACGCGAGGTGGTGATGACGGTGTTATCCGAAATGCGGATACTGGAAGAGAACACCGGCGGCGTATGCAGGATAAAGCCGCGATCTTCTGCAAGAGGTCCACCCAGCATCACGGGCTTATCAAGCCGGATCTCCGGCAGTCGCGCTTCAGCCGGGATTTTCAGCTTGTCCAGAATCCCTTCAACCTGAAGATTTTCCAGCGGTTTATTAATGATAATACCCATCGCGCCGTCTTCATTGTATTCACAAATATAAACCACGGCGCGGCGAAAAATCGGGTCCTGGAGAGCAGGCATGGCAATAAGAAAGTGATGCTGTAAATTCATTGTCAGAGGTACTGTTTCCTGGTTTAAAAAGCGACAGCGACCAGTATGCGGAGAAACCCGGGCGCTGTCACTCATTGGTGGGTTATTTCTGCAGGCGTTTTTCGATGGCGTCCATCAGCATTCCGGTGATCGAGACCGGGAATTCCGCTTCAATTTCACGAATGCAGGTCGGGCTGGTGACGTTCACTTCGGTCAGACGATCGCCGATGATATCCAGTCCGACGAAGATCAGGCCTTTGGCTTTCAGCGTCGGGCCTACGCGGCGGGCAATTTCCCAGTCGCTTTCGGTCAACGGACGCGGTTCACCCCGGCCACCGGCCGCCAGGTTACCACGGGTTTCGCCACCCTGCGGGATACGCGCCAGGCAGTAAGGGACCGGTTCGCCATCCACCACCAGCACGCGTTTGTCGCCGTCCTTGATTGCCGGAATATAGTTCTGTGCCATGCAGTAACGGGTGCCCAGTTCGGTCAGGGTTTCGGCAATCACGCCAATGTTCGGGTCGCCTTCTTTCACGCGGAAAATCGACGCGCCGCCCATCCCGTCCAGCGGCTTCATGATGATGTCGCCGTGCTTCTGCCAGAATGCCTTCAACTGCGCTTTGCTGCGGGTCACCAGGGTTTCCGGCGTCAGGTCAGAGAACCAGGCGGTATAGAGCTTCTCGTTACAGTCGCGCAGGCTCTGCGGCTTGTTGACGATCAGCGTTCCCTTCTCTTCTGCACGTTCAAGGATATAGGTGCAGTAGATATACTCGGTGTCGAATGGCGGATCTTTACGCATCAGAATGACGTTGAGATCGGCCAGGGCAATGTCCTGCTCTGTACCGAATTCGTACCATTTGTCGTAGTTCTGCTCGACGTTAACGATGCGGGTGCGCGCGCGGGCTTCACCGTTGATCAGGTAAAGATCGTTCATCTCCATATAGTGGAGTTCATAGCCGCGACGCTGCGCTTCCAGCAGCATGGCAAAGCTGGAATCTTTCTTGATGTTGATGTTTGCGATGGGGTCCATCACGATGCCGAGCTTGATCATCTTTCTCTCCAATAATGCGTCAACCCAGATCGCCAAACCGTACCTGTAGCGCGGTAATGGCCGTGAGTGCCGTTGTCTCAGTGCGCAGAACGCGAGGTCCCAACAGAATATCAGTAAACTGGTAACGTGCCGTCATCGCAATTTCGTCCGCCGACAGGCCGCCTTCAGGGCCAATCAGCAGGCGAACGCGCTCAACGGGCAGCGGCAGCGTATTGATGCTGGCGCTGGCGCGCGGATGAAGATTGAGCTTCAGCCCACTGTCCTCTTCTGCACACCACTCCTCCAGATCCATCGCCGGGCGGATCTCCGGAATACGGTTGCGGCCACTCTGTTCGCAAGCCGCGATGGCAATTTTCTGCCACTGCTGGATCTTTTTGTTCAGACGTTCCGCATCCAGTTTAACGCCACAGCGCTCAGAAAAAAGTGGCGTAATGAGGCTTACACCCAGTTCAATGGATTTCTGGATCGTGAACTCCATTTTCTCGCCGCGCGACATCACCTGGCCCAGATGGATATGCAGCGGTGATTCCCGGTCATCCACTTCACCACGCAGGACGTTCACGTGTACGTTTTTTTTATCCGCCCGCGTGATTTCCGCGTCGAAAACCTGGTTCGAGCCGTCGAACAGCTGTATTGCCTGGCCGGCGCCCATGCGCAGCACGCGGCCAACGTGGTTGGCGGCGTCATCAGACAGGGCGATTTCACGGCCTGCGGTAATCAGTTCAGGATGGTAAATGCGGGGAATGCGCATAGTCAGAAATTCCATGTGTCATGCGATATAAGCGAATTGCCGTAGTGTAGGTTAGCTCTTTTGCGCCTGGCAAGCCCGCTGGACGTAAGGGTTGTGATTCCCCTGGACTCTGGCGATACGCTCGTCGCGCTGGCATTCCCACTCCGTCACCGGGTATTGCTTGTCCCAGGCGTTGAACAACTGGGTCTGCTGGCGGGAGAGGTTGAGATCGTAACGGTCGCGCATATAGAAATAGGTGCGGGCAATGCTGCCGCGCGCGCGGGCAGGGGGCTCGGCGACTTTCTCTTTAAAATCAATCTTCATACCGCACTGGCCGTACTGACCTTCGCCACCGTTCCACTGGCTGTACATGAAGTTGCCGCGATCGCCGTTCACTTCGCCCACCGCGGGCTGCAGGTTATGCATGTCGCTTTCCATCTGGCGGTAAACCGGATCTTTGGCGCAGTTTTTACGTCCACCATCCTGCCAGCACTGGCGCTGGTGGCCAAACTGCCATGCCGGAACGACATGTTCCCATTCAATACGGCTGGCGCGGTTTTCGTTTTTACGCACCTTGTAGCCGCAGGACTCAAGGTCAACGACCCCTTTTTTACCCTGCCAGTTAATTTTACAGCCGCAGTAGAAATCACCCGGTACGTCAGCGTTGACCTTTACACCGGCCGCTTTGGCCTGAGAGAAACTGTTGATACCGTCGGCCAGGGCGTGGCCTGAGAGCGCCGTCGTCAGAAAGGCGACCGCGAGAGAAAAATTACGGGACATCTTACACTCCGTGTCAAAACGAGCCCGCAACGTAACGAATGTTGTTCCTGTATGCAATCAGTCAGATCAGGAAAGTTCCTGAACGTTCAGATAATTATTCCGCCACCAGCGGCTCGCCGCATTTCACGCAGCGGTAGGTTGCCTCGCCGCGCACCACGCGATTATGGCGGCGGACGGTAAGCTGATGTTGCTGACACTGGCAGCGGTAGGGGAAGGTATTGCGGCGCACCGATTCCAGCTCGAACTGATGGGTTCTGCGCGCCGGAACGCCGAGCACCGCTTCCATCATCCACTTCCACTCCTTGCCGTGGGGGGCGACGCGTCCGAAGTGTTTCCACACCAGCAGGTGCGCCAGCTCGTGCGGCACCACCTCATCAATAAACGCCTGCTGGTTTTCCATCATCAGAACCGGGTTCAGGCGGATCTCATAGGATTCCAGCCAGGCGGTACCGGCCGAGGTGCCACGCTGCTGGTAGACGAGTTTGGGTTCAGGGTAATTGCGACCAAGCTTCAGGTTCGCCTGGGCGAGTTTTTCCCGCAGGCTGCGCATAACGGCTTGCTGAATGGCGATGGGGAGACGGGGAGCTTTCATAGGGGCAGAGCATAAAGCGGGAAGCGGGGAGGCGCAAGAGGCGCCTCCCGCAAGAGGATCAGTCGTGAGCGCCGATTTCGCGCAGCGGGCGACCTTTCATCAGGTTACGTTCAATATGTTCCAGCGAAACGTGTTTGGTTTCCGGAACCAGCCAGATAGTCAGCACAATAAAGAAGATGTTCAGACCGGCGTAGACCCAGAAGGTATTGGCATTGCCCAGAGTGTTGAGCATGGTCAGGAACGTTGCGCCGACGATCATGTTGGCAATCCAGTTCGTTGCGGTAGAGCAGGTGATACCAAAATCACGTCCTTTCAGCGGCTGGATCTCAGAGCACAGCACCCAGATCAGCGGCCCGGCGCTCATCGCAAACCCGACGATAAACATCAGCAGCATGCCTACCGCAAAGTACTGGGCGGTTGGGGAGTGAATGCCCACATGCATCATGGTACCGAGGACGCCCATACCGGCCGCCATCACCAGGAAGCCCAGCGTCAGGGTTGGCTTACGTCCCCAGCGGTCCACCAGACCGATGGCGATAAAGGTCGCCAGCACGTTGGTCAGACCCACGATGACGGTCCCCCACATCTGCTCGGTGGTGTTGGTATAACCCGCCAGCTCAAAGATTTTGGGCGCGTAGTACATGATGACGTTCATCCCGGTGAACTGCTGCATCACCTGGAGCAGCACGCCGAGGAACACCGCCCGGCGGAAGTTGCTGTTCTCTTTAAACAGCGCCCAGCCGGACTGTTTGACCTTCAGGCTTTCGCGGATCTCTTCCAGCTCGTTTTTCGCTTCCGCGCTGGTATCGCGCAGGCGCATCAGCACGCGTTCGGCATCGTGGAAGCGACGTTTTGCAGCAAACCAGCGCGGGCTGTCCGGCAGGAAGAAGACGCCAATCAGCAGCAGAACCGCAGGTATGATGATCACGCCGAGCATCCAGCGCCATGCGCCGCTGTAGCTAAACGCCGTATCGGAAAGGTACGCGCCCAGGATACCGATGGTGATCATTAGCTGGTACATCGAAATCATACTACCGCGGATTTTCTCCGGCGCGATTTCCGACAGATACAGTGGGGCGGTATAGGACGCCACGCCCACGGCCAGACCGAGCAGCACGCGGGAAACCAGCAGAACCTCAACGTTAGGCGCTGCGGCAGAGAAGAGTGAGCCGGCCACGAACAGGATCGCGCCAATCATCAGGCTCTTTTTACGTCCGAGTTTGAAGGAGAGCCAGCCGCTGCCGACGGCCCCAACGGCCGCACCGAACATCATGGAGCTGACCACCCATTCCTGGGTGTGAGCGCTAATCTGGAACTCGTCAGTGATGAAAGGTAATGCACCGGCAATCACGCCGATATCCAGGCCAAAAAGTAATCCTGCCAGGGCGGCGAGGAAACAGACGAAGAATGTCATCGCCTTGTTGGACGTACGCCCCTGTTTTTTATTGTCAGGCATTATGCCCTCCAGTTGGGTTATCAGTTTTATTGATGGTAAGGGTAGGTGAGCGACCCGTAAAAATATGTGAGATTAATCACATAGGTGTAATCGGTTACACTCGTGTGCAACCGTAAATAAAATTAAAGCTTTGAAAATATAGAGGTAAATGAAGTGAGGCGCATCGCGAAAGGAGATATTTCAGACTTAACTGAAAGGGAATGTAACAGCAGAAGAATGGCGATCATGCAAAGAGAATATTCTGAAAGCGGAAGACATCCGCTACGGTGTAATCGGTTCCAAACGGTGTGCCTTTAAGCCGGGTGGCGGCTGCGCCTTACCCGGCCTACAAAACCTCCGTACCCCGTAGGTCGGGTAAGGCGTAGCCGCCACCCGACAAAAAAAAAGCCAGCATACTTGAGTATACAGTTAATAGGGTGTTTATTGATTGTTACTTGAAAATAATTATTGAATATCAATGTGTTGGCCTGCATCTTAAGAGTACACACTGTGTATATTGGTGTGTACTATTTTCTTCCTAAAGATTTCAAAGGTGGCGGTCCTGCTGCCTCATGCACCTTACTATTGTGTCTTAATAATGTAACCATTCACATTTAAACTAAATGAATATCATTAGTATTTGGCGACAATAACTCAGTCCGGCATGTTGCCTAATAATGATTTTTTATATGCATATCTCCTTCATCTTTTCTGTTCTCTTGCTCGCAATTATTCATCACATTTATTCAGATCCCATGCGTAAAATGCACTCAGGTCACTAAACAGGCATCCCACGTCTACTCATCAGTTGATATTGATATGAAGTGTTTCTACAGATACTCCAGGCGCTGAGATGTAAAGGACTCGCAGGATCTGCATTTTTATCTTGTCGGCTGTTTACCTCGAACCGGAGCACCACATATAATTATCGCTTTGTTACATCAGATGCACCCCTCTGCTCTTTCTCAGCCTGTGAATTTTTACAGGGGGCCGGTAGTTGCCGGACAGGGAAAGGAATAATTTCTCTTTAAGGATTTTATCGAATGCTGTTCGATACAGAGAAAATCAAAGAGCTGCTTCGGGAATCTCCCGGCCTGACAGGCAAACAGATAGCTAAAACTCTCGGATATGCTGACAAGTCAGCCCTGAATTCATTTTTATATAGCCATGCAGAGGGACTCAAACGGGTCGAATGGAAATGGTATGTTGACGATGAATATGTTCTGGTTCTGGATGGCGACGCTTGGATCGATGAAAATATTTTTGAAGCTAACTTATCAGCTTCGGGATGTCTGTTGAGCGCATCTGCGCGCAGATGCAGCATAAGCTTCCCGGAAAGTTGCTCTATTTTATTGGCGGCTGGAGCAAGGATAATTGCATTGGCAAATCAGGCTGCATATTCTGGAAAATCCATAGAACTCGATTTTAGCAAATGCCCTTCTGCGAAAAACTACCTGAACCGGTTAGGTTTTTTTGATCATTTGCATCCTGATGTGTTAGTCAAGCCTGAGAGACCAACGAATTCAAGGGCACAACGCTATCAGGGCAACAGTGACAATCTGGTTGAGATAGCCTCTATAGACCTTGATGATTTTGATAACTCTATCCCTGTAAAGTTAACTAAGAAGTTTGTAGTCCATGCCGGCCAAAAGTACTACATGGCGGTGTTCACCATATTTTCAGAGCTGATTGGTAATGTCCGGGATCATAGTGAGAGCCCGATTCCTGGGTTTGCAGCGTTACAGTTATATAAAGGTAAGCGGCGCCACATTCAGACCGTCATTTCAGATAGTGGTTTGGGTATTGCCACGACATTGAAACGTAATCTTAAAAAACATTATCCTGAAATTTTCGAGGAACTGGAGTCATCAGGCGAAGATGCTGATTTATTCTTGGTTACCCATGCGCTTAAAAATGGTGGGTTGAGCCAATTTGGGTCTGCACCTGACGAGGCAGCTCGGGGACTGGGTCTGAAGCGTTCTCAGGATCTGGCCGCAAAATATGATGCTGTTGTTCTTGTCCGACAACCTGACTTTGAGTTGAGAATTACCTACAAGAATGGTGTTATAACAGAAATTACCAGCAAAAAAAGGCTCGCGTTGATTAAGGGCACACAAGTTTGCTTTGATTTTTTCCTAGGCTATGATTAGTATCATCTCCTTAAATTAACCATAAGAAGCAGGATTGTATGAAAGTCAAACTGCTGGAACTCACTGAAAACAATAACCATCCATTTGGAAATGTTTTGGGGCGGGAAGTGTTTAAGCGACTTCAAAATGTTGTTGACTCAAACCCTGGCTGCAAGTCTTTTGAAATCTCTCTTGAAGGAATTGTGGCTACCGATTCATCTTTTCCACGTGAAAGTGTCATTGCGCTTGCAAAGCAGCTTTGCGGGGAAAAGTATTTCTTTATCACCGATGTCAGCTCAACAGATCTCATCGATAACTGGGACTATGCTGCCATTGCAAAGCAACAGTCTATGATAGTGGTTTTGGCTGGCGGAGTGCGGGTTATTGGCCCTGAAGCGAAAAGCTCGACAAAGGCGTTGCTTGACGTCGTGTTAGGACGTAATGGCGTCAGTACGGCAAATGTCGCTAAGTCTCTCAACATATCAGTTCAAAATGCGAGCACAAGGCTTAAAAAACTTTCCAGTGAAGGGGTTATCATGAGGTCTGAAGTGTCCTCACCAACAGGAGGCATTGAGTTTATATACTCCGGCCCAAATATTTCCGCTTAAACAGCTTGATTTAACCAGATTGCTGCATGTATAGTTACCTCAGTGGTTCAGTTTTTTTACTGACACCTGGTTAAACAGCTTTATTTAATGAGATTCTGAGGCGCTACTGCTGAAGAAATCTTGGAGATATTTATGCAAGAGATTCGTTTCCAACACCCCCACGACCACTTCATTGAGGTGGCAGATGAACATCTCGTTTTCCGTCAGGTCGCGCTTGAGGACCGTACACCAAACGGTTCACAGATTTCTGCTGCATCAGGTTTTAAACCAGATCAAATGCCTGTTGTCCTGATGTTTCTGCCAAATGGTTCACTGGAAGATATCCGTCCTGATGAAGTTGTCCATCTTGGCTCTGATGTTCGCCGTTTCATCGTTATTGAATCAGATCGCACGTATTTTTTTACAATTGACGGGGCACGTCTTGAGTGGCCATGCCGCTTAATCACTGGTTATAACGTCCGTAAGCTCGGAAACATTGACGACAATAAAAAACTTCTTCTTGAACGTGAAGACGAAGCCGATCTTGAAATACAAAATGACCAGATTATCGATCTGGATGGTGATGGGATTGAGCATTTCATCAGCAGAAAGGCAACGTGGAAGCTGAATGTTCAGGGTAAGGAATTTACTTTTGATACCCCGACCGTTGTCATCCGAGATGCCGTTATCCGGGCAGGGCTGAATCCCAATCAGGCATGGCATATCTTTCTCAAAGTTGAAGGGCAGCCAAAAGTTGAGAAGAATATTGATGATGTCATCGATTTGCGCACGCCCGGGATAGAGAAACTGCGACTTACGCCGAAAGATGTGAACAATGGCGAAGAGTCCCCTGCCAAGCGCCGTGAGTTCAGTCTTCTACCCAGTGATGAGCGCTATCTTAACGAAATGGGGTATTTTTGGGAGACCAGCCTGAACGGCAATGCACGATGGCTGATTATTCACGGTTTTGAGGTGCCAGAAGGATATAATCATCAACAGGTAAATCTGGCACTGTCGATAACATCTGGCTATCCCGTAAACATGTTGGATATGTTTTATGTCTATCCACCATTGGCTCGGGTCAATGGCGTCAACATTCCGGCTACGGAAGCTACGGCGGTTATTGATAGTGTTGCGTATCAGCGATGGTCTCGCCATCGCTCATGGGATCCTGAGACCGATTCAGTTATTTCTCAACTGGCCATGGCTGATGGTTGTCTGCAAAAGGAGGTGGAGCAATGAGCCACGGAAGTCGTCTAATCTTAACTCAGGAACTCCATACCTCTCTGAAGAAACATCTTTTTCCAGGAGACGGAAAAGAGGCAGCTGCAATCCTGGTGTGTAACCGTTATGAAGGAGTTCGTCTGAAGCTCATGGCAAAGGAGCTAATTCCGGTTCCATATGAAGAGTGCGTATCCAGGACGAGTGACTTTATATCATGGCCTGGTAGCTATCTGGAGAAAGCCATTGATGCCGCTGAAGAAACTTTAATGACTGTTATTCTTGTACATTCACATCCCGGCGGTTTGCTTGAATTCTCGGATACGGATGATGCAAGTGATGCTCAGACGATGCTATCTCTTTATCAGGGCGTTGACACTGTTCATGGTTCAGCAATTATGGTCTCTGAAGGAAGCATGCGTGCACGGCTCTATCGTAAGGGGAAATACGCTGAGAATGTGGATTTAGTAACTGTCGCAGGTGATGATATTCACTACTGGTGGGATGGTATTTATGAGTTAAGCCAGCAACCGATAGCTTTTACATCGGGTATGACTGACACCTTTAACAAACTTACCGCAGCTATCATTGGTGTATCTGGCACAGGTTCAATTGTGGCCGAACAGGTTGCCCGGCTAGGATTTGGGGAAATAGTTCTTATTGATCATGATCATATTGAAAAGAAAAATCTGAACAGGATCCTGAACTCGACTCTTGATGATGCCCTGAACGGCCGGTCGAAGGTTGATATGTTTGCGCAAGCTATTCGCAATATACGGGGAAAAGATATTGCCCAACCCATTCAGGACACCATCTTCTCGCGAGAAGCCGTTCTGTCAGCGGCAAATGCAGATGTGATTTTTTGCTGTGTTGATACTTTCCAGGCTCGGATGATTGCAGATCGCATTGCTTCGTCATTTTTAATCCCACTGCTTGATGTGGGTGTAAAAATACCAACGCATGTTGATCCTGAGGATGGAAGAAAAATTACGGATGTCACGGGACGGATAGACTATGTAAAACCCGGTGGCTCTACGTTATCTGATCGGCATGTATACACCCCAGAGCTTATCTACCGTGAAAACCTGAGCGAAGAAGAGTATGACGAGCAAGTCGAAAGAGGTTACATCACAGGGCTACAGGAAGAGGCTCCAGCTGTAATAACACTGAACATGAGGGCAGCGTCAGCATGTGTACTGGAATATATCGCCAGATGTTTCCCTTTTCGTGAATACCCTAACAAGGGATATGCGCGAACGTTGTTCAGCCTTTCTGGCGTTGAAGAGGACTATATCGATGAAGATGCAATTGCCAGGGCTCCCAATCCCCGTATAGCCGCTGGCAGGAAAGAACCACTTTTGGGTATTCCTGAACTGGGTGATATGTAATGTCTTTTTTCAACAAGGTTCTTTATTATTTTCTACGCAAGTTTGAATATTTACTTCCGGCAAGGCAACTGATTATCGTTAATGAAGATTCATTACCGGATAAGATGCCTCTTCGTTCCATAATTCTCGCCAGAGAGGGTACGGAGGATTGGTGTATTGGATTTAAGTGTCCCTGTGGATGTGAGCGAACCATTGAGTTACTGGTTATAGAAGAAGCCAACCCCAGATGGGATTATGCTCTTGATGATAACAACTTACCTTCCCTGTATCCTTCTGTATGGTTAAAAGATGGTTGTCAATCTCATTTCTGGATAAAAAAAGGAAGAGTTATTTGGGTTTGATTTCTAACTTTCGAAAGGAAAAGGCAAATCATCCAGATAATAAAAACAGAGCCTGTTCATGTACTTGTGAGTAGTTTTTAACTTAGGGACACCCTGAGCAAAAACAATTTGCAGGTTTAATCAGGCCTGAACAGCCAGTTTCAAAGCGATTCATTTCAATCATGTATTTGTAAATCTCATGACGAGACTCTGAATTTAATTTAGAGAGTCTTTTAATATTTACTTTGTGAATTATTGGATTGTGTTTTAAATATAATAAATTGCTTTCTATCAGAGAACTTATCTGTCTATCCATGGGGGAAGTGCTTCGTCGTTACGCCGGTCACAGCGCTTGCCCTGCTAACTGGCAGAAAGTTTAACTCGTAGTGACAACTGCCCACGCGATACGCACAAGGCGCGACTGACTTGCGCTATTCTCCATCCTTAGGCAACAAGGACGCAGGCGCTATCCATTTTCACGAGTGACCGCACTCCACGCCTTCTTTCAGGATCTCTTCCTCCATACTGCTTAAGTTCTCGCAAACGAACTATTCACCTTTAGAGATCCTGCAACATACTGATAATGTTCTCTGAGTCGAGCATTGTGCAGAAAGCCCTTTCAATAAGGGTTTAAGCGCTACTACATGTTTGTTTAACAATTTATAGTTTGTATTCTTGTTTTAACACCCTGTACGTTGTTAAATGAGACTCCAGAAGCATGTTTCAGACGCAACAACGCGTGGTTATCTCAAAATGAATACAGCCTATCCGATAAAGCATCTTGATCATTTACGTCCAATATTGATTGGTTTTCGCAAAGTTAATGGGCTCACACAGAAAGCTATTTCAGAGCGATTAGGAGTGTCGCAGCAAGCTTATGCACGTTTCGAATCCAATCCATCGAGTGCCAGTTTTGAAAGGCTATTCAGAGTGTTTACTGTTTTAGGGATTGAGCTTTCCTTATCTTCGAACAAACCTTCAACTCCAGCTTCCTCAGCAGAAGAGAAAGACAAATATGAATTTTCTCCCGCCAGACGGGAGAAATGGTGACAATTATGTGGGATGCTAACATAGCCATTTGCCGTTATTCATCTGCCACATCCAATAACTTTCGAAGCCCTGTGACAAAACCTCGTGGAAAAACTTCACTGTTGTAGTCCGTGTCTTTTACTTGCCCGGCCTGGGTAATCTGCCAGTTGTTCTTATCCATGCATTCCTCAGATATGGAATACGCCAGGGCTTTCTTTTCTGAGTGAGTGAGAATTCCTGACAGGGACGGTAATACCGCCACCGTAGATTCTGATGTCGTATGAAACTGCCGCACGGGGCGTTTGTCGATGATGATATTGGCATGTTGTTTGAGCAGATTTACTTCATTGCGGTAGCGGTTACGCTCGGCAATGATTTGGCCAAACAAGGCGCGTACCGCCAGGTCCGGGATGCGCTCTAAAAGCTTATAGTCTGCGGGAACAGATTTAGACCGGGAGGTACCGGATAATGGCTTTTGGATACTGGTATTACACGTGGCTGCCCAGGCCTTTATCAGTGTGCGGTAATGCTCGTTACGGGTAGCCCGCAGGGCTTCATAAGCAAGACCGCCATCGGCAGCGGACACCAACCCAATTTTTGTGATGGAGAAGTCTCGCTGGCCTGATTCAGCATATTTCTTCAAGGTGTCATTAAGCTTTTCAAGGTTCTGCTGAGTCCGCTTTACTTTGCCTTCTTTCAAATCAGCAAGAATGATATCAATATTTAATTCCATTAGTTCTCCAGTAAGTCAGGCAGGGCAATGTGACTAAGGTGAATGGCTTTGCTGGTAAGGGCCTGAATCCCCTCAGAAAAAAGGTTGTTATTAGTCAGGTATTCACCTGCCTCAATATAACCGACCACCTTGCGGTATCCTTCAAGTTTATCGTCAGGATCAGCTATTTTAGCCATCTGGCGCAGCATTGCGTTGGCAGCAATAAGCTGCTGTTTATCGTCCATTTCCATGAAAACAGGCTCAAAACCTTTTTTCATTAATACCCGACTCAGCTGCACAGAACGCTTTTGAATGACCGGTGTTTTGCGAAGTTCATCCAGCAAATCTGGATAGAACTCAGCATCCTCGCACAATAAGGACAGATGCAATAATTCCGAGTCAGTTTCGATAAACTTCAGAGCATGACAAACGTCCTGCTCTGAGCCAACCGCAATCAATTTATCTTTGAGGTCGCCGTCTTTCCTGAGTTCTTCGACACGAATGATTTTGTTAATAAGTTCAAAACACGCAATCCAGTCTTTCGTATACTCATCTGCTTCTGCTTGCTGTATTTCATAACGGCGCTGTAGTGCCTTCAGCTCATCATGTCTGATAAAGGGTTTTCCTTGTTCCTCAAAGAAAAACTGTTCATCTTTAAGTATGTCCAGTTCACCTTCAATTTCCACAGATAAGGCAGAAGCCTGGTGTGCCCTGTAACTCAGCTGGTTAAATTGGGCATTGAGCGCAGGAAGGAACCGGGCCTCGGTGATAAACCATCGACAACGAATGCAGTTTTGAGGGCCATGAGGGACACTTTCATAAATACGGCTGGCAGCGGAGCCTGAGTCTTTCATCAATACCCCACCATTCCAGCATCCTCCGAGGGTATTAATTTCATCAGGCTTCACGGTGTTACCTCCCATCAGGCACAGCCCACACGAACGCTCTTCCCAGCCAATCGGGTTACGATTAACCAGAGCTGTCTGAATACTCCCCTCGCTGTGATATGCCATCCTGCACTGAATCTGCTCCATTGAAGCATCTTTGAGAAAGTTGCGAACCGACAGCCTGGATTTAGCATCCAGAGTGTCATGTGCTTCGCTCATTTTATCTGCCATGACAGAAGGTGTGATTTTGTTGTAATAGATGGTCATCAACAGGCGAGTATGGCCTGCCAGGAGTTTTGAAATCACAGGTAATGGCAATTCTGTGTCCATTGTGTACGCAGTGATGAGAGAGACACGCAGGCTGTGAAGAGGAAACAGCGTAGCTGTACCTTTCATTCTTCCCTCGGGATAATCCACAACCAGCTTTAAACGCTCGTCGTTATCCAGGGTATCCCCGCGGGCTGCGAGTTGATTTTCTAATTCAAGCAGCAATTGATACCAGAATGAATCCGACGCGTTATAAGGAATAGGTTTTTGTTTATCCTCGCCTCTGGCAGATGCGTCACGGAACAGAAAAGCGATTTCTCCCATACTTTTCAGTTGTCTGTCTGATCCCTGGTGGTGTATATGCTTTCTCAGCAGCAAAGTACATTCGGTAGGCTTCGCAATCGGATTGTATTTTTCTTGCCAGTTCCTCAATTTCTCCAGCCAGTACAGCACTTCTTCGTTTTGCCACGGTATGATGTAACCACGTTCCAGTTCATTTTTATTCTGGTCAGCAGTCTTGTTGGTATTGATGTACAACCCCGTCGAGTATAGTCCAGTCATGGTATCGTAAATCCGACGGAATATGCCTTTTCCAAATGGGCGCTTTGCACTGCCAAGGGCGAAATCATGTCGAGTGTTGAGAATCCATCGACCATTTTCATAGCGCCACGTATCAGCTTCTCCGCTGTCCAGCATACGAACCTGCGAGGAACGAAGTGGCAGGTGGAGCTTAATGAAAATCATCATTGCTTTTACAGGCGACCAGATTTGATAAAGGGTGATTTTTTTACCTTTACGGGTCACTTCTCTGGTACGCCATACGCAGTCGGGGTCATTTTTATCAATCAGTTCTGGCTCGACTTCAAACCAGTCGCTTCCAGCATGCTGCGCCCAAGCCCAGTATTTAAAGTGACGGTAATGCCAGGCAGGGAGTAATTTTTCTTCCTGTTTAAGATTCTGACCGATAATGGTGAGTTCAGTTTTATCCGGTAATGGACAAAGGATCTGGCGCAGGTTCTGAATATAGCGATATGGTAAGGGGTTGCGCACTGTTTCTGTAGCAACATATCCTTTTTTAATTTTTCGGAGTGGATTTAAAACCAATGGAACTAAATTGCCATAGTTATCTTTTTCCGAAAAAACGTCTCTGACGACAAAATCAATGAAGTCATAAGCATAGTTCATGCCTTTTTGAATATTCGCGGATGCGACAACAGTGCTCCTTATAATTTGCTCAAACTCTTCACTGGAGCACTTATGTCCCTGGTAGCCTTTAAAAAATAATGACAAATCACTTATTGCATACGGGGCGTGCTCAGCAATATAGGACTCAAAGAAGCGTCCCAGGGCCTCGCGTTTATCACTTATACCGAGGGTTTGTGTTGCCATCCACTTTGCTGCCAGCTCCTGCCATTGCCGCCATTCTGCGCCAAGCGTAGTCAGCATCCATAAGAAAGCTAAGTCGGATGTACGCCCATCATTTTTTTTGCTTTTTGGTGGCAACATTATTTACCTCTCAGCTTTGGATTCCGGCCTGTGAAATAACCCTGCGGGTCAATGTCATTAAAGCCATGTTCAGTTAGAGCTCTCCAGTCAAGAATTTTGACTTTCGAATCAGGGTTTGCCAGCAGCAGTGTAGCTTTAGTGAGTTCGTCCGAAATTTCTTTCTGACCTTTGCCTGTATATGGGATTTGTGAATCCAGAGACTTGTGATGCATGCAACGGCGGATCACCAGCGGGCTCAGCCCTGAACGTTCTAATCGTCTTCCGTAGTTATGTCGATGTCCGTGAGGGCCTAAACCTTCTGCCTTGTTTGGTTCTAAACCAATTCGTTTTAATCCATTGATGTAGTTGTCATGAAAAGCGGAAATTGTGTAAGGGTTACCGAGGGCGCTGTGATGAAAGGAAATGAATGCATAAGGGTGATGACAGTCGATACTGGCGCGATACTTTTGATAGTTTTTCCAGAGTGACATAAACACTTTTCCATAGTCGGCAGGAAACCACTGAACCTGTAGGTAATTATCTTTATGATCAACCACGCGGTTCTTCCAGCCAAGTCGGGCAGTTCCTTTCATTCGCTGTCGTGGTATCCGGGCATATTGTTCTTTTAAATATGCCGCTCTGGTTGATGCACCAGAGCGATTACGCCAACCTTCAGGGGCCTTACCATCAGTCTCGTTATAGATCCTGACCACAGCACTGTCTGGGTTATACGGGTCTTCAAATACATCCGTCACCCAAAGTGTTAACGCCTCACTTTCGCGCACCCCACCACCGTGCATAAGCAGAAGAATTAATTTATCTCTTAGTGCCACTCGTGGATCGCCAGAGCCACCAACACCACACGTATAGAATTTTTCCCAGTGCATTTCGGGAAATGCGATAGCATCATGTTCAGCTATTGTGAGAGGAGTACGGCCTTTGATCGTTCTAGCCTTACGGATGGTTTTGTTGACAGTTTTATCTTCAATATGACCTAAAAAATCGTTCTGATTTTTGCGATACCATGCGGCGTAATTTAACCTCTGTTCATGCCGGGTCGCTTCACACAACGGATTCACAGGCTCTACACCTTGTTTGTGTGCCAGCCAGTCGGTGAAGGCAGTCAGTCGTTGAATATGTTTATTCACGTTACTGGTTGAGGCCGGCACCCAATACAAACCTGAAGGGTCAATCCCATTCTCGCCAATCGTTCCGGTATATAAACGCTTAGAAAAAGTCTGGAAGAGCAGCATTGGGTCGTCAAAGTCGCCTCTATTTGCCTCCATGTAATCCAGCAATAAGGACACAGCCTGGAGGACCCCATTCATGACCGAGTGGCTTACATCGTCGGCTTCTAACTTAAGCAGGTAATCTGTTACCACACTCAACTCTCCCTGCTCTGTCAGAAGGATAGGGATTTGGCTTTTGATACCAGTGTTATCTTCTACAATCGTTGCCCTGACTTTAACTGATGACAAATCATGTTTTCCTTTAAGTAGAATACACAATGGACACTGTATACTTTGCTTAGTTTTGGGGTGAAAAAAAAGCAGATCCATCTGCTTTAGTACACTTTATACACGTTTAAGTTTACTGTATATAACCGAAGGCTGGCCTTTTAAAAGCGATGTCAGTCGATTACTTCAGACCGGCAGCTTCACGCAGCAGGGCGGCTTTGTCGGTTTTTTCCCATGGGAAATGTTCACGACCAAAGTGACCGTATGCAGCGGTTTCTTTGTAGATTGGGTGCAGCAGATCCAGCATCTGAATCAGTCCGTATGGGCGCAGGTCGAAGAACTCGCGCACCAGCAGGGTCAGCTGTTCTGAAGGCACTTTCTCGGTACCAAAGGTTTCCACCATGATGGAGGTGGGTTCAGCCACACCGATGGCGTAGGAAACCTGAATCTCACAGCGGTCAGCCAGGCCGGCAGCCACGATGTTTTTCGCCACATAACGTGCCGCGTACGCTGCAGAACGGTCCACTTTTGATGGATCTTTACCGGAGAATGCACCGCCACCGTGACGCGCCATGCCGCCGTAGGTATCAACGATGATTTTACGACCGGTCAGGCCGCAGTCACCCATTGGGCCACCGATAACAAAGCGTCCGGTTGGGTTGATAAAGAATTTGGTGGCGCTGCTCAGCCATTCGGTTGGCAGAACCGGCTTGATGATCTCTTCCATCACTGCTTCCTGCAGGGATTTCTGATCGATATCTTCGGCATGCTGGGTAGACAGAACCACCGCGTCAATACCGACAATTTTACCGTCGTCGTACTGGAAGGTGACCTGGCTCTTCGCATCCGGGCGCAGCCACGGCAGGGTGCCGTTTTTACGCACTTCAGCCTGACGCTGCACCAGACGGTGTGCGTAGGTGACTGGCGCTGGCATCAGCACGTCGGTTTCGTTGGTTGCATAGCCGAACATCAGGCCCTGGTCGCCCGCGCCCTGTTCCAGCGGATCGGCACGGTCAACGCCCTGGTTGATGTCTGGAGACTGTTTGCCAATCGCGCTCAGTACCGCGCAGGAGTTGGCATCAAAGCCCATATCAGAATGCACATAACCGATCTCACGCACCGTGTTACGGGTGATCTCTTCGATATCAACCCATGCGCTGGTGGTGATCTCACCGCCAACCAGAACCATGCCGGTTTTGACATAGGTTTCACACGCGACGCGTGCTTTTGGATCCTGCGCGAGGATCGCATCCAGCACCGCATCGGAGATTTGGTCAGCAATTTTATCAGGATGTCCTTCTGATACGGACTCGGACGTAAACAGGTGTTTTGCCATGTTTTATTTCACCTAAGAGGAATTTGGTTAGCTCAAGCTGCTGTGTGGAATAGCCAAAGGAGATAATTCTACCAAGGCCTGCAGGTTTTTGACACTGGCAGTATGAGTGTTAATCAGTATAGATGGATTAACATCTGGATGGCTATTTTAGGTCACTTCTTCACCCGATTTCCAGTTTTTTTTGACTCATCTCTCACTCAGTTGAAATTGCTGCTGGCAAAAATTCCTGACGGTGCTGGCAACACGCGCATTTTTGTTTTGCTTTTTAGCCCCCTTCTCGGTATAAAACGCGGCGCGCGGCTCATATAAAATAAGCGCTCGATGAACTCATCGTGTCGCCACTTCCAGCCGGGTAAAGCAGTGAACTTTTAGCTTTGGCTTGGGGTCCGTTTCAGCAGAGGCGGCCGTGGAGGTGATACGAGATAATGAACCATCGTTTTCCGCTAATTCAGCGCAGCCGTTCTGGCGCGCATTTGATTCCCGCAACCCGCATTTCTAGTCTGCAAACCTGCCGATGTTATACCCATCTCGGCGCTTCTCAGGATTCCAGGGCCGGTCACGCTTTGTGAAAACTGAACAAGGGCGCTCTTGTTAATACAAGAGTTTTCTCGTGGTTTCGCCGAACCTTGTCATACAGAGTTCGGATACGTGTTTTACAATGATATGAATAAGAAACCGGTCGCACGGTCTGGATTTCAGCATACTCTGCTGGGAAACGGAGCCGTTTATGGGTTGTTATCGCCGTATAACGCTGCGATAGTAGTCAACTGTTTTACACTTAATACAAAGAGTTGAGGTTCGCTATGTCTGACGACATGTCTTCTTTTTCGCCTTCGTCAGCGGGCGAACAGGGTGTACTACGTTCTATGCAGGAGGTTGCGATGAGCTCCGAGGAAGCCAGCAAGATGCTGCGCACTTACAATATTGCCTGGTGGGGCAATAACTACTACGACGTCAACGAACTGGGCCACATCAGCGTCTGCCCGGATCCCGACGTCCCTGAAGCGCGCGTGGATCTCGCCAAACTGGTGAAAGCCCGTGAGGCTCAGGGCCAGCGTTTGCCTGCACTGTTCTGCTTCCCGCAGATCCTGCAACATCGCCTGCGTTCGATTAACGCCGCGTTCAAACGCGCGCGTGAATCCTACGGCTATAAAGGCGACTACTTCCTGGTTTACCCGATCAAGGTAAACCAGCACCGCCGCGTGATTGAATCGCTGATCCACTCCGGCGAGCCGCTGGGGCTGGAGGCGGGTTCCAAAGCCGAACTGATGGCCGTGCTGGCGCATGCGGGGATGACCCGTTCAGTGATCGTCTGTAACGGCTATAAAGACCGTGAATACATTCGTCTGGCGCTGATTGGCGAGAAGATGGGCCACAAGGTCTATCTGGTTATCGAGAAGATGACTGAAATCGCCATCGTGCTGGAAGAAGCCGAGCGTCTGAACGTGGTGCCGCGCCTTGGCGTGCGTGCGCGTCTGGCGTCGCAGGGTTCCGGAAAATGGCAGTCCTCCGGCGGTGAAAAATCCAAGTTCGGCCTGGCGGCCAACCAGGTGCTGCAGCTGGTAGAAATTCTGCGCGAGCGTGGTCGTCTGGACAGCATTCAGTTGCTGCACTTCCACCTCGGCTCGCAGATGGCCAACATTCGTGATATCGCCACCGGCGTGCGAGAGTCGGCGCGTTTCTACGTTGAGCTGCACAAGCTTGGCGTGAATATTCAGTGCTTCGACGTGGGCGGCGGCCTGGGCGTGGACTATGAAGGGACCCGCTCACAATCTGATTGTTCCGTGAACTATGGCCTGAACGAATACGCGAACAACATCATCTGGGCGATCGGCGACGCCTGTGAAGAGAACGGCCTGCCGCACCCGACGGTGATTACCGAATCCGGTCGCGCGGTGACCGCGCACCATACGGTGCTGGTCTCTAACATTATCGGCGTTGAGCGCAGCGAAACCACCGAAGCGACGCCGCCGGCAGACGATGCCCCGCGTTCCCTGCAAAGCATGTGGGAAACCTGGCAGGAGATGCACGAGCCGGGCACGCGTCGTTCCCTGCGCGAATGGCTGCACGACAGCCAGATGGATCTGCACGACATTCACGTCGGCTACTCTTCAGGCACCTTCAGCCTGCAGGAGCGCGCGTGGGCAGAGCAGCTCTATTTGAATATGTGCCATGAAGTGCAGAAGCAGCTCGACCCGAGCAACCGCGCCCACCGTCCGATAATCGACGAGCTGCAGGAGCGTATGGCGGATAAGATTTACGTCAACTTCTCGCTGTTCCAGTCGATGCCGGATGCCTGGGGTATCGATCAGCTGTTCCCGGTTCTGCCGCTGGAAGGATTGAATCATGCCCCGGAACGTCGCGCGGTACTGCTGGACATCACCTGCGACTCTGACGGCGCCATCGACCACTACGTGGACGGCGACGGTATCGCCACGACGATGCCAATGCCGGAATACGACCCGGAGCACCCGCCAATGCTGGGCTTCTTTATGGTCGGCGCGTATCAGGAGATCCTCGGCAACATGCACAACCTGTTCGGCGATACCGAGGCGGTTGACGTGTTTGTCTTCCCTGACGGCAGCGTGGAAGTTGAGCTGTCTGACGAAGGGGATACCGTGGCGGACATGCTGGAATACGTTCAGCTGGATCCGAAAACCCTGCTCACGCAGTTCCGCGACCAGGTGAAAAACACCGGGCTGGACGATGCGCTGCAGCAGCAGTTCCTGGAAGAGTTTGAAGCGGGTCTGTACGGATATACGTATCTGGAAGACGAATAACGTTCGAAAGGGGCGTTAAAAAAGGGTCTGACGAAAGTCAGACCCTTTTGTTTTAGCTGTACTGCTCGTCGGTGAAGGTAATGGTTACCGGAGCATAGATATCAATCGGTCGATCGATTTGCAACGCCTTCCACTGTGGACGCGCGTTCATCGCACCTTTGCTCATGTCGCCATTCCACTTCTTGTGTTCCGGCGTTTTCGGCATGTCCATCCCGGTCTGACCGGTGGACGACCCCGGAGAAAGCTTAACGTCATTCCCTTTGGTGTTGCTGGATGGCGCAACGCCGTTGGTCATGTCGCCATTCCACTGCTTGTGTTCCGGCGTTTTCGGCATATCCATCCCGGTCTGACCGGTGGACGACCCCGGCGAGAGCTTGACGTCATCGCCTTTGGTGTTGCTGGATGGCGCAACGCCGTTGGTCATGTCGCCATTCCACTTCCTGTGGTCCGGTGTTTTCGGCATGTCTTTACCGGTTTTACCCGTTGCAGAGCCCGGAGAGAGCACCGGATAGTTAGTTTCCGGTACGGCCCATTTCTTCACTGGTGTAACTGTTGTGGCTTCTGGTTTCGCTTTTGGCGTCAGCGGCTGGGACGTTGACGGCGCAACGTTTGGCACGGCTTCACTGCGTGCGGTTTCAGACGCGACGACCTCCTTATGGACCGCCGAAGAGGCGGACGTAGAGGTCGTTGTCGCCGTCGTTTTCTCAATCGTCATATGCTGAGAATCAGACGTTGTACGCGTCGTGGTAGTCGTCTGCTGCTGCGTTGAGCCTGGCTTAGTCGGCGTACACTTCTGAGGGCAGCCGCCATCGTCCGTATGGCCGTCATCCGGCTTCGCTGGAGTATCGCTGTCTGCGTCAGCGCCGCTTTTCTTCTTCTTACGAATCCCCGGATCGGCAAGCGTGTAGGAAATGTTATTTCCTGCTTCTTTCTCATCACGCGTGACAACCGACATTTCATCTTTATTGGTATTGAGATCGCCATTCACTGCCGCACTGGTGGTGTCACCCACGGCGATAGTGGATTTCTGCGTTTCGTTGTAGTGAATTTCATCCACGGTGTCGACGTAGATGTTACCGGAAGGCACTACGCCATTGCTCAGGCCAATGCCGCCACCGCCGTACAGACCATCCTGCTCAACGTGGTCTTCCAGCGTTTTCGCATTGATATCACCCGCAACGTTCACCGACCCGGTGCCATCCTGAGATACCAGATTAGCCCCGGTCATATTGAGGTCGCCTCCGGTTTTCACATTCAGCTCGCCGCTGGTATTGATACCGGATTGCTTCGCTGTTTTAGACGAATCGTAACTTTCAGAGCCGCCGCCCCCGTTGACGGACGCGTTCGGGATGATGCCCGCTGCCGAGACGGAGATGCCCACAGAAGCGCCCCAGTTACCGCGGCTGCTTTCGGTGTGCTCGGTATTCTGCACGGAGGTGATATTCATATCGCCTGCAACGTTAACATCCGCTTTTTCTGCATCGATGTTAGCGCCCTTCATGTTCATATCACCGCCAGCGTTCACTGTCACCGTGTTGCCGTTGATAGTACTGTTCTTATACGACGTAGAGTTGCCCGAGCCGTGTTCCGTACTGCCGTTGTAATCGACTGAAATACCGCCGCTTGCGACGGTTATATCCACTCCCACGCCTGCGGTAAGGCCGCCTTTGTGTTTTTCGGTTTCATTGGTGTAAGAGGTCGTTGATTTCGCTGCGTTAATGTCCACATTACCACCCGCATTGATCTCCGTATTCTGCGAGTTCACGTTCACGCCGTTGAGCGTGGTATCGTTGGTCGAATTAATGCTGACGTTTTTAGCATTAATATTGGTGGTATTCTCCGCCGTTGCGGTGCGCGTTTCTTTCGTTTTTGTCGTGTTCCCGCCGAAAGTGACGGAGCCGCCAGCAAGATCGTTTAGCATGATGTTGGACACATCGCCCAGCACTTCCGCCGTCGTGGTTCCGCTGTTAATCGACTGGCCTTGCTGCGATTTATCAATGAGATTCCCGGTTTTGTCGATCGCATCAACTACCGCACTGTGGGCCTCACCTGAAACACCGACAAAGCGGTCTTTATGTGTGACGGTGGTTTTGGTTTCATCCTCGTATTTGGTGCTTGCGACATCCTTCGCGTTAATGCTGAGCTTATCTCCGGCGGAAAGGTCTGCGCCGCCAATATCCGCCGTTTTTCCTGCATTTACGGAGCCGGAATCGGTAAAATTAATGGACGCGTTGGTGTTCTGCTTGCTCTGGGTCGACACGGTATCGGTTGTGTCTTCCATACCCACCCTGAAACCGGCAGTATCGGTGATCGGTGCGCGGCCCGGTTTGGCACCAATCGCGGAGGTTTCAGAATTACCGCCTGCGCTGGTGTAGTCGCCAGAGGTGGTATTTTTTGTGGTGCCCTCGTTTTTGCCGTAGGAAGCCGAGGCGGATTTACCGGCGCCGCTGATGCCGGCCTCAGCAACAAACTGGCGAGACTGTGTGGTGTGTTCCTCAGCGGACACGTTTTCAGACGTCTTTATCTCAACGTTTTCTGCCGCGTTGATGGAGCCGCTTTTCGCGTCAATGCTGCCGCCTTCGATGACCACATTCTTGCTGGCATCAATCTGCACATTGCCGCCAGCCTTGACGGTTGCGCCGATAGCTTCGCCGGTCACCGTTTTGGTGTCGGTGGTGGTATAGCTGGACAGACCGTTGATCTCGGTATTGATGGTACGGTTAGAATCAATCTGATGCAGGTCGTTGAAGGTGACGTCACCTTCGCTCGCCTTCATATTCACGTCCTGGCCTGCCGTAATATCAGCCGCGTTGGAAGTGATAGTTTTCGCCTGCATGTTGATACTGCCGCCTGCGGTGACGCCATCATCGTGCGCATGAATCTTCTGCTTGCCGTCTTCGCCGTGTCCGACAGATGCGGTCAGGGTGATGTCGCCCTTTTCAGCCTTCATGTCAATGTCGCCACCGGCGTTCACTGCCGCGCCGTTTGAGGCAATGCTGCCATTTTCCGACGTCATTGAGACGTTACCGCCCGCCGAGATGCCAGCATCTGTCGCATTGCTGATGTTGTTAATATCCCCTTTGGATTTCAGCGTGACGTCACCCTTAGAGGAGAGGGTACCGTTCACGTTGTTAATGGCGGTGGCATCAACTGAAAGGCTATTTCCGGCTGCAATGGACGCTGTGCCTTTACTGATATCACCGTTAGCCAGCTGGCTAAGGGTTTCAGGGCAAAGGTAGACCACCGGCACCAGCACTTCCGTCCCTTTGATGTTCTGGCTCACGAACCAGACGATATCCTGGGTCAGCCCATTGCGCTGCTCTTCGCTCAGAGGCTGTCCCACCACCAGATTTAGATCGCTGTTTTTCGCCGCAATACCGGCGTTATACATCAGGTTTTGTACCAGCGCATCGCCTTCAAGACCGTCTCGTATCGCAAACATGCTGCCTACGGAGCGGCTGATCTCTCGACGAATCAGTTCGGAGATAAAGTAGTTATCGCCAATGACGTTAACGGTTTCGGTGGTAGTGTAATCCACCTTGTCGAAATAGTAGTCAGAGCCGCTGTACTTGCTCTGATCGATCATTTCCGGGCGCGTTTCGAAAATCGGAATGATGTGGTTGGCCGGGCCGCTGTATTCGGTACCGTTTTTCGCCGCCTCAGAGGCTTTTTTGAATTCGTCAGTGACTTCAAACATGCCCGGCAGAGAGACCAAATCCTTGATGGTCGGCAGTGGGCTGATCCCCATGGCCAGTTCATTCAGCTTTTTGGTATTGATGGCAACATCATAGCCCGCGACGGCGGTGTCGATGGTGTAGTCACCCACGTCGATATTCTCAATTTTGGCGTTTTCTTTGATTGTGCCAGCGTTAGCCAGGCCGTTATCCAGCGTGCCGCCATTGTGCGTAAAGTTACGACCCGCCGTGATTTCACCTTTTTCTGAAGGCACGAAGTAGATCATATTCGTCTTCAGAGGGGTAATGCTGGTGTCATTGCTTACCAGGTTATGCCATGCCGTGTTCAGGGTCGCGTAATCTTGCGAATTCCACGTTTCACCAAACACTTTGCTCATGACGTAGTTGAGCTGGGTTGAGTCATTCGCGGCGTCGAGAAGCGATTTATAGCTACGCTCTCTGTTTGGAGCCTGGGTACCGCTTTTGGTTGCAGGTGCGCCGTCACCAAAGATGAAATCAAGGTATTGATAGAGCGAGTTGAAGGTCAGCGTCGTGTAGTGCTCTGCTGCCACCTTCCAGTAGTCGGTCAGTACTATCGGTTGCTCAAGAATGAGATTCAGATAGTCATACATGGATTCGGAGGTATAGGTTGGCGAGTTCAGCAGATTACCCGTGATGGTGATATCACGTCCCGCCTGGATCAGGCCGCCGTTATTTTTAACCTCTTTTTCGTCGAAAATGCCGCGCTGGTTAATATTAATATCTTTCCCGGCGCTGATTTCGCCGAGCTTACTCATAGCGATATCTGACGCCAGAACCGGGATGTGCAGAACCGTGGTAATCCTGACCTGCGTCATTACATTATCAATACCGGCCCATTGACCCACGGCATCCTGCGTTTGGGTTTGCGAAATGGTGCCACCCGTATAAGTGCTCTGGTTTTCCAGAGAGGCCGCATCAATATTGATGTTCTGTTCGGAGCGAATGATCCCAGCGGAGTTGATAATCGTTTTCGCGATGAGCGACATGTCACCCATGCTCAGAACGTTGCCGTTATAGTCGTTAACAAAGGCACCGTCGTGGGCATTAATATCCATCTTCCCTAACGACCAGAGCAGGCTGTTGCTGTTGTTCATTACCTCATTAGCGTTGATGTGTAAATCACCCCCCGTGACCACAGACTTGCTGTTGATCACCTTACCGTCTGCCTGGAGCGTCAAGTTACCGATGGCTTCCATCATGGTGTTGTTGAACAGCGTACCTTCCGTGCTGAGCGTCATATCATGACCTGCACGAATACTGCGGTTATTGTCATTCAGCGCGATGGAGTCTTTTACCTTGAGCAATAAATCATGACCCGCTTCGAGGATGCCATTGATGTTATTGAATGAACCGGTATGGATGTTGAGGTCGTTTCTGGCAGAGGTCGTGCCGGAATCATGATTATTCAGCTGCGAGGCATTAATCGTAATGTTATTCCCGGCGATCAGGGCATTTTTTTCGTTGCTAATCGTCCCGCCCGCTACGTTAAGGTTCGTATTGTTGGCACCCGATAGTACCGCTGCATTGGCGTTGATCAGATTATTAGCGACATTAACTGACAGATCGCTCTGCGTCGACACAATCACCGCCTGTTCGGTGTTAAGCATGTTTTGCGCATTGATCGTAATGTCGCCGCCCGCCACGAGAGTGGACACCGACTGCTGCCCGTCCTCTGCGGTGAGGCTGCCAATGTTGCTCAACGTGTTGGCGACAATCTCCAGCGGGCCGTTTACAGCCTGAATGACACCGGCCGTGCGGTTGGTCAGAACGCCGATGGCGTTCAGCACCGTCTGCATATTGGCGGAGATGACCGCGCCGTCGCTGTTGATGAGCGACTCAACGTCTTCAATCGTCAGGTTACGCAGTGCAGCTAAAACATGCCCTTCACCTGTGTTGGCCAGGTTTTTGACGTTGCGAATAATCAGATCCAGACCTGCCTGAACCACACCGTCGTTTTTCAGCTCCTCAACGGCATCGATCGCGATATTGCCATTGCCGATGATCACCGAGCGGTTGTTTAACGTCTTCACGCCGCTGATATTCAGATTGCCCTCAGAGGCAATCACTGCATCACTGCTGTTATTAAGCGTCGTGGTCGTCGCGATCGAGAGCGCATTATCCGATTTAATCATCGATGCGCCGCTGTTATTAAGGGTACCTACGTTTCTCAGCGTGGTATTTCCAGCACCGAATAGCGTTGCACCTTCAGTGTTATTGAGGGTGTTCACATCGGACAGTGACAGCGTGCCGTCAGAAATCACAAAACTGCCGGTGTTATTCAGCGTGTTGAGATGGGTAAGTTGCAGCGTCTTGCTGGCATACAGCGTGGCGGCGTTAAGGTTATCGACGGTGCTGACGCGATCGAGCGTCAGGCTACCGGCCTGAATGGTTGAGGCGTCGTTAAGCAACGATGTCGCTGTAACGGAGAGGTTTTCTCTTGCCGCGATCAGCGCGTCATGGGTGTTAGAGAGGGTGGTAATTCCGCTGGCATTGATATTATCGCCCTGGATCAGCCCATCGTCATTGTGTACTGCCAGCGCGCCGTCACCCTTTATGGTGAGGTTCTTCCCGGCAATAATGCTGCCTTTTTGACTATTCTGTAGCTCTTTTTTGACATCAAGCTGCATGTCAGTGGTCCCACTCAGCGTGCCGGCCTGGTTTTTCAGATTCGCGGTTGCGATGGCCAGTTTCTCGCTGGCACTGATGGTGCCGCTGTTACTGACGGTTGCACTGGCTTTACGGGTCTGGGTGGAGACATTACGTCCTGAAATACGTCCGGTATTGCTGAGCGTGTCGCCGCCGGATGCCACCGTCACGTCATGCTTGTTGCTGGCAATGGTGCCGTCGTTGACGATGTTACCGTCGGCATCAATGAAGATCAGCGCATCGTTACCGCTCAGGGTGCCGCTGTTTGAAACCTCACCGTTGACCTTAATGCGCATCTCACCGCTATTAGCGCCAATATGACCACTGTTGTTCAGGGCGCTGGCGGTCATAACCAGGTTTTTATCCGCGTAGAGGCGGCCTGCGTTGTCGAGATGGCCGACAGACAGCGTCTGGGCGTTGCTGGCATACAGGATGCCATTGTTCTTCATTGAACCTGATGCAATCCAGATATCCCCTGTGGCGCTGACGGAACCCTTGTTTTCAAACGCACCGGTCAGGTTGAACTGCAGCGTCCCTTTCTTCGCGAGAATAACGCCTTCATTGTTAGTCATGCTGCCCGCGGTAACGTTGACATTACCACTGTTGCTGACGATCTCCGCATCGGAGACGAGGGTGCTGAAGGGCACCTGCTGGCCATTCTGGATGACGACAAAATCGCCATTTTTTAACGTCACGACGCCACCGGAAATGACAGCGCCGTTAGCATCCAGCGCTTTTAGTTTTCCGGAAAGGGTGTACTGCCCGGCAACATTAATCTGAATGGCGGGTACCGCTGTTGTGGCACTGTTTTGCGCAATGATAGCAGCCGTATTTTGCAGCAGGGTTGAGGCATCAATTCGGATTGTGCCGTTACGGGAGATAACGTCGTTATTCACCGTCATGCCAGAGAGCGCATGCAGGATAATATTATTTTGCGCTTCTGCACTTCCGGTGCCGCTGCTGTTTTTGTTCAGGGCAATATTGTTGCCGCTGACAGTGACATTTTTATCGCTGCGTAAACCTGTCAGCGTCACGTCGCCGTTCGCACTGATCTCAATGTCACCCGTGGCAATAATACTGCCCTCATGACGGACGCCTGCGCCGGATTCGGTGCTGATAAGCTGAATTTTACCACCGTACATTGACCCCATCGCCCGACCGTCAATCGCGACATCCGGCGTATGGCCGTCACCCGTGGCGCGAGTCGTGTGCTGGCGGCTGGAGAGATCGTAATCGTTCTGCCCGGCAACTACCTTAACGTCCGCCTGGCCGGCAATTTCACCTTCCAGTTTTGCACTTCGGCTGACAATGTCGAAGTAGCTTAGCCCTTCGGTAGAAATGCCTTGCCCTGTTAGAGACACGGTGCCTTTTTCAACAGCTAGTTTATAGTTGCCGTCCTCTTTCATCTGCACCTTACCGGTACTCAGCGTCAGGCTGTTGGCATTAATGGTGGTGGCGCCGTTAACGCTAATACCGTTTTGGTTAGCAACGATCACGTCCGCTTTTCTGCCGAAGACTTCCATCGTCCCGTTAATATAGGACGCCTGGGCTCCCGTCACTTCACTGATAATTGCTTTTGCTTCATGCTCAAGCTGGGCGTTTTTAACCGTGTAACCCCCGATCTTAGACACACCATCCTGCATGCTGTTGTTAAAAATAAGGCCATTTTTATCAACGTTAAACTGGTCGAATTTATTATGCGAGACGCCTTTCGCATTCGGATCGGTGATATTCACGACTGGCGTGCCGTTAGCCGCCTGACCCATTGTTGGCCCTTTACTCTGGCTGGCATCCGGCACCGTTGCGGCTTCGGCATTAGCTGCGAGAATACCCGCTATTGAAATAAAAAGTGGGCAAAGGTGTTTATGCAAATTCCCTGCGGTTAGCTTCGTTTTTGAGGTTTTATTGTTGCTCATAAAAATTCCTTAAATTAGAACGTTACTTCCATCTTGTAATAAACGACCGTGTTATCGACGGTATTCTCTTCCAGTGAATCTGGTTTTTTTATAGGCCAGCCCGCGAGGACATACGTTGAAAAATGGCTACCGGTAGCTTTAATCCCGACAGAGCCACCCATCATGAATTGGCTATCACATACGTTGACGCCTTTCGGGCAATTATCTTTGGCAAAGCCCAGGTCATAACCTACATAGGGAATAAGCTGATAGATACCGCCGACGCCAACATCGAATGGAAACTGCAGGGTATTGGCGATCCAGCCGCCGCTATCAACCAGCAGGCTATCGTCCTTGAAGCCGCGTACGGTGAATTCATCGCCCAGCGTTAATTTTGCATCGCTAACCAGTACATTCGGGGTGTACTGGAACCCTGCGTTGAGTTCATACACGCCACCTAAACGGCCAGACTGAAAAAGCGGACGCGTCCAGCTGGCAATGCCGTTGTACTTGACGTAATCAAGGTCAAACCCTTTAAGGTCGGCATCGTTTTTCCAGGCGGAACCAAACCAGGGAACCGCTGCCGTCACGCCCACATCGCCATAGAACCAGCCGTTCATCAGGGCGCCGACCCAGGTAGCGCCCGACGAAATCGAGGTATAGGTTTTAGAGCTGACGTCTATACGCTGGTTTTCAATGCTGTTGTTGCTATTACGTCTTTCAACTTTTGCCCACCAGCTGGTTTTACCCGTGGCGTTACGGCCGAGCATGCGGCTGACACGCAGAGAAGCACGGTCAGAATCTCCGTCAGAAGCGTAGCTGGCGTTATTGCCGGCAAGCGTTTTGTCGTAGCTGGATTTGTAATAAAGCGCGTCAAACGACCAATAACCCAGTGGGATGCTGTAACTCGTTGACCACGAATCCTGATTATCCTGGTTATTCTTCAGGTTATTCCATGAATAATAAACGTTGAAAATATCATTGATGCCGGCAATGTTTTTAGCGGTTACGCTGCCATAATACTGCTGCCAGCCGTCAGCCTTAAAGCCAGAGTTGTTAAGACCCGCGGTGACCGAAAGAGGGAATGCAGGCACGTGCAGCAGATTAAGATCGGAATAGCTGTTTATAACAGACGGTTGAATTTCAATATTGTCGTTAGGGTAAACGCGCAGCAGGTTTTCGACCATTTGATCGACATCCTGCATGTTCAGAATCTTGTCTTTCGCAAAAGGATAGGCAGTGAACATGCGCGTGCGTTCACGGAAGGACGGCGCTTGCCCGTTAACCTTAAGATCGTGTATTTTTCCCCACATCACCCGCAGAGAGAGTGTGCCCGTTTTGATATTACCGGGCTCAACACCAATCAGCGTCGTGGCATAACCACGAGAAATATAAAAATCGGTCAGTTCTTTGGCCAGTTCAAATATTTCTGTTCGACCGAGCATTTTGCCCTCATAGCGATCGATAATCGCCTGACGCTGCGGTGAGTTGTCAAACTGCGTATCATCAAGGATGACAATATGATTGACCTGAAATTTCCAGTTCGAGTCGCTGCTGGCCAGGGTTTCATCTCCGGCTTCGCGCATTTTTTTTTGTTGCTGGATTAACTGCTCGGTCCGCTTGGCTTCTTCTATTAATGCCTGGCTGGTTTGTCTTTCGAGACGATCCAGTTCCTGTTTATTTTGCTGACCAGGGAGTGCCGCCGTAGCGTGAGCCACAGGAATGAACGGCACTAATAAAAGTGCATATTTTGAAAAACGCTGAAGCACGAATCTCTCCTTGATAATTATCTTAAAGCCATGGTGTATTGAATTGCGCCGACCACCCTGCCAGCACTTAATGAGTTTTCGCGATTAACCTCGGCAGGAACGAATATCTGGGCCTGATAGTTTTTAGTTAAGCGGGATGAAACCTGGAAAGGGTATTCTTTTCCAAGAACAAGGGCCGATGAGACATAAGGGCTGGATTTTTCGTAAACCATAATCGCGAAATTTTTCGCGTAACCTTCGCCGGTCTCGACGCCCAAAAGACCGTTCATTGATGCGAATTTGGTATTGATCAGGGAAGAGAAAGTTAAGCCAACTTGTGCCTGTTCCGGGCATGTGATGGTAATAGAAAAGTCCTTTTTATCACCTTGATAATTTTGCGTATTCTGGAATGAGGCAATACTGTAGGTCCCCAAATCGACGTTGGTCGACGAGGGATAAATGGAACATGAACGCGTATTTACTTTAATTGGCGCTGAGAAATTGATAGTAAGAATACGAAGCGCATCCTCTGGCGTGAGCAAAGGTTTGACTTTTACGTTAACCATTTCGCCGGCAGGGATCTCGGATTCTCCCTGATTAATATTACCTGTCTGCACGAACTCTACCAATACGGTGCTGTTGTCGATAGAACAGCTCGGGCTGCAGGTCACCGGAGAGCCGGAGTTACCCGGCACCCAGGTGTTCCCTGCGTTGGCTGGCCATTTCATCCGAATACCGATACCCGGAATTTCGGTTGTATAGACTTTATCTACCGAGGAAGAGAGATAATTTCGGCTGTAAGCGGTGTGCCACTGCGTTTGCGTTGATTCATCACAGATATATTTGATGTTAGGTGAAGTATACGTTTTCGACCATAAGACCGTTCCAGTGGAGCCTTTATCCGCAGGGTTTAACGTAATGTCGTCTGTAATATTTAAAACCTTTTCCACGCCTTCGAGTCTGCACGCAGAGGCTTTTGCTTCAAGGGTAAACATCCATAAAACGGATAATAAAACGAGATAAAGCAGAGTAGTAATGTATTTATTCATTTTCTGTTAAAGGCCTTTGCAGATAATATCTATTGCATTAAAGGAGGCGGCTTTATTCATGTTGCGGGTTTTTCTGTTATCAGAAAGGTGATTGACATCTGCTGAGCACGCGTTCATCACCTTATTACTATTCCATTTAATAACGATCGGCTTGCCAGGTTCAGGTAAGGTCAGCATCGCCAGGCCACCCTGTCCGACCATACCGAGCGTGGTATTGCTACCATCGGTAATGGATGCGCCGAAGGGGATCTTTTGCCCGGAGGCATGTGTGAAGCGCACAAAGGTCTGTTGCTTCTGCTGTGTTTCCATTTTGATATGCACGGCGGCACCGGCGGTTGGCACAATGCTCTTACGCGTATCCTCTACATCGACACTCATTGATGTACCTTTTGGATCAATGAAGACATCGTTGTATCTGTAAGGCGTCAGATAGCCGACAATCCCATAGCCGTTATCTTTAATGACCGCATTTGAATCAGGGTAAACTCTTGCCCCTTCAGCGCCTTTGGCCTCTATCACGCCAATGGTGTCGCCTAACGTTGGGGTCAAATTGATACCGCCACGGTGCACAACCACGCCACCGTTCATGTTCAGACCGCCCATGAAGCTATGGAGGGACTGGCTGAACGCGACGCCGCCGGAAGCGCTATCGCCCACATAAGACAGGTTGGTACCGAAGTTGGTTTCTGGCCTGCTGGACTCGCTGAAGTAGCCGCTAAAGCCATACTGCGATCGCTCGCCGGCCGAGCCGCTGAGCGAGGTGCGGATGGTGGTCTCATCACTGTTGTAGCTAAAGTTTGCTCCCAGGCGAGCCTGTTTTTCATAACGATGGCCGAGCGGCATAGATACGCTCAGGTAGATCGTATCGTCGTGACCACCGTCTTCATTGTTGGTTCGGCCAAGCGAAATGCCCCAGGTCGACGAGCCAAACCTGTTGTTGTATCCCAGCGCGTAGTTGGATTTTTCCGTGCGGCGCAGTTCATCGTTCCAGATGTTGCCGATGAAACCACTGACGTAGAAACTTCCCCAACCCGCAGGCAGCATCTGGTTGATGTTTGCTTCCAGGCGTTCACGATAGCGCTCGGGTAAATATCGGTCGTTACCATGCTCCAGCGCCTGCTTCACGCTGACGGCATCCGACAGCGAGTAGTAATTTTTACTGGAGTAGCGGTAACCCACCAGGCTGAAATTTGTCCCGGTTTCGGAAAGATTTTTAGCAAGGCTGATACGCAGGGACATGTCACACAGTGAGCCGCAGTCATCGCTCCCGGTGCTGGAGTTAAAGTTCGTATAAGAGCGGGTAACGTCCAGGCCTAATGCCCCCAGCGGGGTATTGATAGCCACACCACCCAGCAGGGCGTTGTAATCGCCATCAAACGCGGTTTGAGCGCCTACGTAACCGGTCAGATTATTAAGCAAACCGTACTGAAGCGTGCCTTCCGTCATCCACGGATCATCGGCAAGAAATGTGTTGCGGATTTCACCCGAGGAGACCGAATAGCGAAAATAGCCTTCGCGCAGCAGCTGCGGAACGCTGGAGTAGGGGACGGTAAAGGTATTGATGGTGCCATCGGTCTCTTTGACGGTGACTTCCAGATCGCCGTTGTAGCCCGTTGCATAGAGATCGCTGATGGCAAACTCGCCTGGGGGAACCACTTTTTCATAGAGGGTACTGCCGGACTGCTTGATGGTGACCGTCGCGTTGCTGTTGGCAAAACCACGAACGACAGGCGCATAGCTGCGCACGGAATCCGGCAGCATGCGATCGTCGGTGGCGAGTCTGACGCCGCGAATGGCCGTTGTATCAAACATCTCCCCGCTGGTGTTGAGATCGCCCAGCACCACTTCAGATTGCCAGGCCGCAATTCCCCGGCTGGCAAATGCCTGCAGATGATCGACCCCTTCATCCTCAATATCATTACCGAGGTTCAGGGTGTCATAGGTTACAAAACGCCACGCACCAAGCGTCATAGCGGTTTGCAGGTTACCAAAGAGATAGTTGCTGGTTTCACCTAACTCACGGTTGCGCGTGCTTGAACCACTCAGCGCGTAGGAGGCCATGAGGGTAGGTTCACCGTCATCCCATAGTTCAGGGCTGATATAACCCTCTGGTGTATTGAGCAGCATCGCCTGCGGAACGGTGACATCCAGGCGCTCATCATCCTGGTTGTAGGTGACGGTGGCGCCGGGGATAAGCGTTTCAAGGATCAGGCAGCGGCCCGTCTTCCAGTTTTCCGGCAGTTTGCTGGTATCGACATCAAAGCGGATAATCATTTCCGGCGTCATGCAGGCATTTACGCCCTGCGTATTGTTTGCCGGAATAAATGAAATGGGCCAGGTTCCTAATTTCCGCAAGTTGCTAAATACTTCCAGTTTGTAATCACCTGGCTGGATTTTATCTACCCCGTCGAACTGGCTAAGGTCTAATCCACTGTCATAGAAATTCATAAAGCCGCGAGAAAAGTTTACCGCTTTTTTTTCTGTTTCTGCGTTAACCTGGCCTGAAATGCACAATGCCAGAATCATTATCTGGCCAAGGGTACTTTTCGCTTTTTTGAGAAGCCTGTATTTATTATGGCGTGCGGACATTTGACCTTCCGAAAGGTAGAACGTATAAAAAGTTAAAAGTTATAGGTGCGCTTAATATATGCGCCTAAATCAGTGATATAATTGTATTTAAATATGCCGCGTCCACTCACTGCGCTCACCTGCGGAAAGTGATAAACCAGCGTTCCATAAGGGACAATCATGTCACCGGGGATCTCAATGTCTTTATTGTCGGCATTCGTTAGCCACACGCTCGTCATGCTCACGTGGAAAGGCGAGTTATTGGTTCCCACCACGTCGTAGCCCTTTGCCACTTTACGCAGTTCCCACTTCAGATCGTCGCCCGCCTGCATGGGATTGCCTTTCAGGCCCGCAGGGCGATAGAAAAATTTGATCATCGTGCGGAACGCCATTTTTATCTGATTCCGATCCGCCTCTTCCGGCAGTTCAGGTGGAATATCCAGCACGTTTAGCCAGAGTAGGGTTTCGCGATCTTTCGGGTATTTTCCTGCGGCTTCCTCTGTCTGGAATATACGGAAAACTTTCCCTTTCTGACCGTTAACGCGCGCAGCGGGAGGATTGATAAAGAACGGAAGATTCTCCTTCTCCGTCCCATCGGTTTTGTCGGTGCTGGAAAGCCAGACCTGCACCAGCTCCGGGTTTTTACTGAGGTTATTTACGCGAACGGTTTGTTCACTCTCGTTTGCATTGAATGCCACACGAGTTGTTAAAATTTGTATAGTGGCGTTGGCGCAGGGGAACCACGTCAATGTCACCATTAACATTACTTTGAGAATATTACTGACCATCAGGCTCAACGTTCCTAAATGTGGCAGGGAAAGCAGTGGGATCACTCCCACTGCTCAAAGGTCTTACTGGTACTTAATGGAATAAACGACGTCAGTGGTGACTTTACCGGCCGTTGCCGCACCGCCGGTGGCAACGTACTGCGCCCAGTAGTCGAAGCGAGCGGTATTACCCGAAATGACCGCTGTTTTCGGGTTATTGTTTGCGGTATTCAGATCCAAAACAGCTTTGCTGGAATCTAACAGACCGATTTCAACTTTATCGGCACCACCCGTGGTAACGGTGTTTTTCAGGTTACCGGTCGCGGTGTTGATATTGGTGCTCTGTGCCAGTTCGAAGAAGACGCTGGCGACTTTGTTGTTGGTGCAATTTGAGCCGCTCAGTTTAATGAAGAATGGCGTGTCTCCCGCGCGCTGACCCGCAGTGGCCAGCGCGGTGGTGCTGACGCTTGGCAGATGCACGGTGAAATCAGGAGAGGTGGATTCACCCTGTGCGTCACCGCCTGTAATAATACAGGTGGCGTCACTGATCGTTCCGTCAAAGGTAATTGTGCCATCTTCTGCCGCTGCTGCAGAACCCGCTCCCGCCAGAATGGTAAAAAGACCAATTTTTAAATATTTGTTCATAGATAATTCCATTTAGACATAAATTTTAATAAAGCGGCGGGATTGTAGGGAGTAAAAAAAGAGAAAACCACAGGATGAAACTAAATAAATTCCGAATTGAGACTGTCTCATGCTGTTTATGTATGTATGAATATGGTATGAGGTGTTTTTTTCTTTGAATTACAAGGGCGAAATAGATGGTGGGATGAATTGAATATTCACTTGGAAAATATGTGAATTGTAAAGATTATAATATTTTTATGGCTATGATTTTATTTGGTGAATAGGATGGGTTGTCTATATATGTTGTATTTATGAGTCGCTTGAATTTAATGGATTCAGGCGCTATTCTTAGCGCCATACAGCATTACGATATGAAACGATCCCTTCCTCGTCGGGCTTAACGACGCGGAAGGGATTTTTTTTCACCTTTAGCAACGATCGTCTATCTATGATACGAGGACAGGACATGAGCACTTTAGGTCATCAGTACGATAACTCTCTGGTATCTAACGCGTTTGGTTTTTTACGCCTTCCGATGAACTTCCAGCCGTACGACAGTGATGCGGACTGGGTGATCACCGGCGTGCCGTTCGACATGGCAACGTCAGGCCGTGCGGGTGGCCGTCATGGCCCGGCGGCGATCCGTCAGGTTTCCACTAACCTGGCCTGGGAGCACAACCGCTTCCCGTGGAACTTCGACATGCGCGAGCGTCTGAACGTGGTGGACTGCGGTGACCTGGTGTACGCCTTTGGCGACGCGCGTGAGATGAGCGAAAAGCTGCAGGCCCACGCCGAGAAGTTGCTGGCTGCCGGTAAGCGCATGCTCTCCTTCGGCGGCGACCACTTCGTGACCCTGCCGCTGCTGCGCGCCCACGCGAAGCACTTTGGTAAAATGGCGCTGGTGCACTTCGATGCCCACACCGACACCTACGCCAACGGCTGTGAGTTTGACCACGGCACCATGTTCTTCACCGCGCCGAACGAAGGTCTGATCGACCCGAACCACTCCGTGCAGATCGGTATTCGCACTGAATTCGACAAAGACAACGGCTTCACCGTGCTGGATGCGGGTCAGGTTAACGATCGCGGTGTTGATGACATCCTCGCGCAGGTGAAGCAGATCGTGGGTGATATGCCTGTGTATCTGACCTTCGACATCGACTGCCTGGATCCGGCATTTGCACCGGGTACCGGTACGCCGGTGATCGGCGGCCTGACCTCAGACCGTGCCATCAAGCTGGTGCGCGGCCTGAAGGATCTTAACATTGTCGGGATGGACGTGGTGGAAGTGGCGCCTGCGTATGACCAGTCCGAGATCACTGCGCTGGCCGCAGCGACCCTGGCACTGGAAATGCTCTACATCCAGGCAGCCAAAAAAGGCGAATAAGCCTCTTCTGGCGTAAAAAAAACCTCTCCCTGGAGAGGTTTTTTATTGCCTTTAAAACACGTTAAACGGGTATTCCACGTAAGCGCGGATCTCGTCCCCACCCACGTTATAATCGCTGGCGTTGCTGGAGACGCGCAGTACGGAATAGCGCAGTTTCAGTTTCAGATCCTTCGCCGGGCCATCCTGCACCTGGTACTGGATCTGATTAAACCACTCGTGCTCTTTGCCGTTGCTGGTTTCTGCGGTTTTGATGTTGTCCCCGCGCACGTAGGCGGTGGTCCAGCTCAGACCCGGCAGGCCAAGGCCACCAAAGTCCAGACCGTAGGATGCCTGCCAGGAACGTTCATCTTCGCCGTTAAAATCAGACCAGTAGGAGTTTGCCAGCCAGATGGTGTTACCGCCATCACCCACGCCGCCCTGGTCGCGGTAGCCGCCGTAGTTGTAGCCGGTGCTGCCGCTGCTCTGCTGGTACGCCACTTTGAACGTGTGAATATCCCAGATGTAGCTCGCCGCCAGGCTCCAGATAGCGTTGCTGCGGCCCGTGTCGAGGCTGTCCGCATAACTCTGGTCCAGACGGGAGTTATAACCGTTGAAGTCGAGCACCAGCTGCTGCCCGGTGCTGAACGGCTGTTTGAAGTTCAGGCCCAGATATTGCTTGTTCATCACCTCTTCATTGTGAGAGGCGTAAAGCGCGCCGCTGAACTGGTCGTTGAACTGGTAGCTCGCGCCGCCGAAGGAGAGGCTCTTCAGCCCGCTGTTGTGGCGGTCGTCACTTTTACGCTGCTCGTCCGTGAAATAACCGGCGTTGATTTCCAGACCATCGATCTCTTTTGAGGTCAGCATGGTGCCGGTATAGCTTTCAAACAGCAGGCGGGAGCTGTCGGCATTCACGATAGGCAATTCTGGTCGCTGATTCCCGTAGCTCAGTACGGTATTCGAGATGCGCATTTTGGCGGTTGCGCCAAACTTTGCCAGATCGGATTTTGCCCGGCCGTCGTCTTCCTGCTTAAAGAAGTCGATGCCGCCCGCGCCGCTCTTGCCGCGGCCGCCGTCCAGGCGCACGCCGTATTGAGCAATACCGTCCACACCAAAGCCAACCGGTCCTTCGGTATAGCCGGATGCAAACGTGGCGATGATCCCCTGACCCCATTCGGCTTTGTCCTGCTGGCCCTGATGATAATCACGGCTGATATACGCATTGCGTAAAAACAGGTCCAGATGGCTGTCGTCAATAAAACCCTGGCTGTCGGATTGCTGGCTTGCAGCGGCAGGTAATGCGGCAAATAAACTTAAAGCAATTAATGATAATTCTTTTTTCACGGAGGGAACGTCTCTGTCTGGATATATTAATTGAATAACTGCAGGGGGGATAATTACCGGAAAAAGTGACCTTTGCAATAATTATGTGACCAGGCGTTTCGATGTGACAGGGCAGATTTGGCGGGGCTTTCAGGGGTGTTATCGATACGTGCTGTTAAGTTAACAATTCATGCGAAATAAAAAGGAGGCAAAACTGCCTCCTTCTGAAATTATTTAATTCCGTCTGCGGCCATACGGTCGCGAATATGCTGTGCGCGTTCTTCTGAGGCAGGGTGATCGTCAAACATGGAGCTTTGACGTCCCGCTTCCAGCTTGGCCAGTTTTTCGAAGCTGGTGGCTAAACCGGATGGATTAATGCCGCGTTTGCGCAACAGATCATAGGAGTAGTCATCCGCTTCGGACTCCTGACGCTGGGAGAACTGAGAGTTCACCAGCTTTTCACCTACGTCGCCCAGCTGTGACTGCGACAGGCTGCCAACGATACCGCCTGCAGAGGCAGCCGCTGCGCGGATGGCATTGGTGCCCAGGGCTACCTGCATCCCTTTCTTCACGTGGCCCAGGGCAACGTGGCCCATTTCATGGCCGATAACCGCTTCAACTTCGTTGTCGGTCATCATGTCCATCAGCCCGCTGTAAACGCGGATACAGCCGTTTGCCATCGCGAAGGCGTTGACGTCTTTCGCCATGTACACCTTGTAGTTCACCGGCTGGCCATTGATGTTATCGCCCAGCGCGGAAGCAATCTTATTCAGACGCTGCGTGTAGGTACTGTTAGCCGGCGCAAGCGTGGCTTTTCCGTCCATATCTTTACAGGCCTGGTCGCTCAGCGCTTTTACCTGCGCATCGCTCAGGGAATAGGCCTGAAAGGCCTCTGCGCCTGAGGTCATCAGGCCGTTAGAATCCATATTCTGACAGCCGCTCAGCAGGAGCGTTGTACCCAGGGCCAGCACTATTGCACGCATTTTCATGAGGTTGCTTCCGTACTCGTTAATCTGAATAAAATCCGAAAAGTGCACCGTCAGCGAAGCCGGTGTCGGGCTAAGTATAAGGAATATCTACAGGGCCGGGCGAGCAGATTGCGCAACATGCGAGCATGATCCAGAGATTTCTTAAGCTGCAAAAGAATGGTCCATGTACATGGCATGCCGCTTGGGTTACATTGTTGGCACTTTTTTCCGGCGTAGCCCAAAACGCGCTGTCGTCAAGGGCATGGCCTTTAACAGTCCGATCTGGAGTTAAAATGTCCTCACGTAAAGAGCTTGCTAATGCTATTCGTGCGCTGAGCATGGACGCAGTACAGAAAGCCAAATCCGGCCACCCAGGGGCCCCTATGGGTATGGCTGATATCGCCGAAGTCCTGTGGCGCGATTTCCTGAACCACAACCCGCAGAACCCGTCATGGGCTGACCGCGACCGTTTCGTACTGTCTAACGGCCACGGCTCTATGCTGATCTATAGCCTGCTGCACCTCACCGGCTACGATCTGCCTATCGAAGAGCTGAAAAACTTCCGTCAGCTGCACTCCAAAACTCCAGGTCACCCGGAAGTGGGCTACACCGCTGGCGTAGAAACCACCACCGGCCCGCTGGGTCAGGGTATTGCTAACGCTGTGGGTATGGCGATCGCTGAGAAGACCCTGGCGGCGCAATTCAACCGTCCTGGCCACGACATCGTTGACCACTTCACCTACGCGTTCATGGGCGACGGCTGCATGATGGAAGGCATTTCTCACGAAGTGTGCTCCCTGGCAGGTACCCTGAAGCTGGGTAAACTGGTTGCGTTCTATGACGACAACGGTATCTCCATCGACGGTCACGTTGAAGGCTGGTTCACTGACGACACCGCTGCACGTTTCGAAGCTTACGGCTGGCACGTTGTGCGTGGCGTTGATGGTCATGATGCTGACTCGATTAAACGTGCAGTAGAAGAAGCGCGCGCTGTGACGGACAAACCGTCCCTGCTGATGTGCAAAACCATCATCGGCTTCGGTTCCCCGAACAAAGCGGGTACGCACGACTCCCACGGCGCGCCGCTGGGCGACGCAGAAATTGCACTGACCCGCGAAGCGCTGGGTTGGAAATACCCTGCATTCGAAATCCCATCTGAGATCTATGCTCAGTGGGATGCAAAAGAAGTAGGCCAGGCGAAAGAAGCGGCGTGGAACGAGAAGTTCGCGGCTTACGCGAAAGCCTTCCCGCAGGAAGCGGCTGAATTCACCCGTCGTATGAAAGGTGACATGCCGTCTGACTTCGACGCGAAAGCGAACGAGTTCATCGCTAAGCTGCAGGCGAACCCGTCTAAAATTGCGAGCCGTAAAGCGTCTCAGAATGCCATTGAAGCGTTTGGTCCTCTGCTGCCTGAGTTCCTCGGCGGCTCCGCTGACCTGGCGCCATCTAACCTGACCCTGTGGTCCGGTTCTAAGCCAATCAACGAAGACACTGCCGGTAACTACATCCATTACGGTGTACGTGAATTCGGTATGACTGCGATTGCTAACGGTATCTCCCTGCACGGTGGTTTCCTGCCGTACACCTCTACCTTCCTGATGTTCGTCGAATATGCGCGTAACGCCGTGCGTATGGCGGCGCTGATGAAACAGCGTCAGGTGATGGTTTACACCCACGACTCCATCGGTCTGGGCGAAGACGGTCCAACTCACCAGCCGGTAGAGCAGGTGGCTTCCCTGCGCGTGACCCCGAACATGAGCACATGGCGTCCGTGTGACCAGGTGGAATCCGCGGTAGCGTGGAAATACGGCGTTGAGCGTCAGGACGGTCCTACCGCGCTGATCCTCTCCCGTCAGAACCTGGCACAGCAGGAGCGTACGCCAGAGCAGCTGGCGAACATCGCTCGCGGTGGTTACGTGCTGAAAGATTGCGCGGGCCAGCCAGAGCTGATCTTCATCGCTACCGGTTCTGAAGTTGAGCTGGCCGTTGCTGCATGGGAAAAACTGACTGCCGAAGGCGTGAAGGCGCGCGTGGTTTCCATGCCGTCTACCGACGCGTTCGACAAGCAGGATGCCGCTTACCGTGAATCCGTACTGCCTAAAGCGGTTTCCGCGCGTGTGGCAGTGGAAGCGGGTATCGCTGACTACTGGTTCAAATATGTGGGCCTGAACGGCGCTATCGTCGGTATGACCACCTTCGGTGAATCTGCTCCGGCAGAACTGCTGTTCGAAGAGTTCGGCTTCACCGTTGAGAACGTGGTCGCTAAGGCGAAAGAACTGCTGTAATTCTCCCTGTGAGGCAAAACGGGTCGCTCAGGCGGCCCGTTTTATTTCCTGTGACTTATTTTATAATTAACAATGGTTATTTGGTGATTTTTATCACAAATATGAAATGTTGATAAATGTGTGATTTGCAAGCCACATCACAAATATAGGATTGCTTTTTATTTTTCTGTCGATAACGAATTGTTTTTCTTCGTTTTAATAAAACGCAGCGTAACACCGTTGCTATTTTCTCCCCGTTTGATTTCATTCCACCGCAGGCGTATTTTTATTTTTAGCGATACGCTGCACCCTTAAAATACAATAAGGATTATATATGCGGTTGATTGATTATTTCCCTGAATCCTCTATCTCAGTAAAACCGGCAGCAAAGAACTGGCAGGAAGCCATTGATTTTTCCATGTCGTCTTTGCTGCAAAATCATTATATTAATGCTGCTTATATTGAGGCGATTAAAACCTCTACGGTCACGAATGGTCCCTATTATATTCTCGCTCCGGGTGTGGCAATGCCTCATGCCCGTCCGGAGTGCGGTGCGTTAAAAACAGGTATGTCATTAACGCTTCTTAAGCAGGAAGTGCAGTTTACCGAAGTAGATGAACCTGTAAAATTACTCATTGGTTTATCGGCTGCGGATGCGGATTCACATATCGGCGCTATTCAGGCATTAAGCGAATTATTATGTGAAGAAGAAATGTTGTCAGCGTTGTTAACCGCTAAGTCAGAAAAACAGTTGGCGGATATCATCGCTCGCGCATAATTATTCTTTCCTTTACAGGACATTATTATGGAACACAAGTCTGCTCGTGCGAAGGTCCAGGCTTTTGGGGGCTTTTTGACTGCGATGGTCATCCCGAATATTGGTGCTTTTATTGCCTGGGGATTTATTACCGCATTATTTATTCCAACCGGATGGATGCCAAATGAGCATTTCGCCAAAATTGTCGGTCCGATGATCACTTACTTACTGCCGGTGATGATTGGATCTACCGGCGGACACCTGGTTGGTGGCAAACGTGGCGCAGTGATGGGGGGGATCGGCACTATCGGCGTGATTATCGGCGCGGATATTCCTATGTTCCTCGGTTCAATGATCATGGGACCACTCGGCGGTCTGGTGATTAAGCACATCGACCGACTGCTGGATAAGCGCATTCCGGCGGGGTTTGAGATGGTCATCAATAACTTCTCGCTGGGCATCGCGGGCATGATCCTCTGCCTGCTGGGGTTTGAAGTCATAGGCCCTGCGGTGTCGATTGCGAATAACTTTATTAAAGGGTGTATCGAATCACTGGTACATGCGGGCTATTTGCCGCTGCTGTCATTGATTAACGAGCCGGCAAAAATTCTGTTTCTGAATAACGCCATCGATCAGGGCGTTTATTATCCCCTGGGAATGCAGCAGGCTTCCGAGACGGGTAAGTCCATCTTCTTTATGGTGGCCTCCAACCCGGGGCCGGGTTTGGGCCTGTTGCTGGCTTTTGCGTTTTTCGGCAAAGGGATGGCGAAGAAGTCTGCGCCCGGCGCGATGATCATCCACTTCCTGGGCGGCATTCATGAGCTCTATTTCCCTTACGTACTGATGAAACCGTTGACGCTGATTGCGATGATTGCTGGCGGCATGAGTGGTACGTGGGTATTTAACCTGTTAGGCGGTGGGTTGGTGGCTGGCCCAAGTCCGGGCTCGATTTTCGCCTACCTCGCGTTAACGCCTAAAGGCGCTTTCCTCGCCACGATCGCTGGCGTAACGGCAGGCACGCTAGTCACCTTTGCTATCGCCTCTTTTATCCTAAAAATGGATAAGAATAACGAAGCTGGAACAGAAGATACGTTCGGTGATTCTGCCAAAGCCGTAAAAGCCATGAAGCAGGAAGGCAAGTTTTCTTATCGGGATATTAAGCGTATCGCTTTTGTCTGCGATGCCGGAATGGGTTCCAGCGCGATGGGCGCAACGACTTTCCGTAAACGTCTGGAAAAAGCCGGGCGAGATATAGAAGTAAAACATTACGCCATCGAAAATGTGCCTGACGACGCGGACATTGTTGTTACCCATGCCAGCCTGGAGGGACGCGCTAAACGAGTCAGTGATAAACCGTTAGTGTTGATAAAAAACTATCTTGGCGATCCGCAGCTTGACGAATTATTTAAGCATTTAACGACGAATTAATCTATCTGATTTCTGGAGTCAATATGAAAACGAAAGTGGCTGCCATTTATGGCAAGCAGGATGTTCGTATCCGTGAATTTGAACTGCCCGAAATAAGTGACAATGAACTCCTGGTTAGCGTAATTTCCGACAGCGTCTGTTTATCCACCTGGAAGGCGGCGAAATTAGGCAGTGAACATAAACGTGTGCCGGGCGATCTGGAAAACCATCCGGTCATTACTGGACACGAATGCGCCGGGGTGATTGTTGAGGTCGGAAAAAATCTAACCGATAAATATAAAAAAGGTCAGCGCTTTGTATTACAACCGGCAATGGGATTGCCTAGTGGTTATTCTGCTGGCTACAGCTATGAATATTTTGGCGGCAATGCGACGTATATGATTATTCCTGAAGTTGCGATTAATCTGGGCTGCGTTTTGCCTTATCACGGTTCTTATTTTGCGGCGGCTTCGCTGGCGGAACCCATGTGCTGCATTATCGGCGCATATAACGCCAATTATCATACGACGCAATATGTTTATGAACACCGGATGGGAGTGAAGCCGGGGGGGAATATTGCGCTTCTGGCCTGCGCCGGGCCGATGGGGATTGGTGCGATTGATTATGCGATTAACGGCGGTATTCAGCCGTCGCGCGTTGTGGTGGTGGATATTGATAACGCGCGACTCGCGCAGGCGAAAAAATTGCTGCCCGTTGAGCTGGCGGCACAAAAGGGCATTGAACTTATCTATGTCAATACCGCCGAAATGGAGGCGCCTGCCGCTGCGTTACGTGCAATGACGGACAATGTCGGCTTTGACGACGTGTTTGTCTATGCCGCGGTTCCGGCGGTCATAGAGCTGGCGGACGACCTGCTCGCCGAAGATGGGTGTCTGAATTTCTTCGCCGGGCCCACGGACAGCAATTTCAAGGTGCCGTTTAATTTTTACAATGTTCATTACAACAGTACGCATGTGGTAGGCACCTCCGGCGGCTCGACGGAGGACATGAAAGAGGCAATTGCGCTGAGCGCGACGGGCCAGCTTCAGCCGTCGTTTATGGTGACCCACATCGGCGGCCTTGATGCTGTGCCGCATACGGTGCTCAATCTGCCGGACATTCCGGGTGGCAAAAAGCTTATCTATAACGGCGTCACCATGCCGTTAACGGCCATTGCCGATTTTGCTGAAAAGGGCAAAACCGACCCGCTGTTCCGGGAACTGGCAAGGCTGGTGGAAGAGACGCATGGCATCTGGAATGAAAAAGCAGAACGCTATCTGCTGGCGCAGTTTGGTGTGGATATTGGGGAGGCTGCGGCATGATGTCTCTGGCATGGCCGCTTTTTCGCGTGACGGAACGGGCGGCGATGGCCGCCTGGCCGCAAACCGGGTGCGGCGATAAAAATCGGATCGACGGGCTGGCAGTAACCGCCATGCGCGGGGCGCTAAATGATATAGCGATTCGTGGGCGGATCGTCATTGGCGAAGGTGAGATCGACCATGCGCCAATGCTGTGGATTGGTGAGGAGGTCGGAAGCGGCGCTGGCCCGGCGGTGGATATTGCTGTCGATCCCATTGAGGGGACCCGCATGGTGGCGATGGGACAAAGCAATGCGCTGGCCGTAATGGCGTTCGCGCCGGAGGGCAGCCTGTTTCATGCGCCTGATATGTATATGAAGAAATTGGTGGTTAACGCGGCGGCGGCGGGGGCGATCAGCCTTGAGCTCACGCTGGCGGAAAACCTTCGTAACGTTGCCCGGACGCTGGGCAAGTCGCTTGAGCATCTGCGGATGGTGACGCTGGACAAGCCGCGCCTGCAAGATGCAATTGCCGAGGCGACACGGCTGGGCGTGAAAGTGTTTGCGCTGCCCGATGGTGACGTCGCTGCAAGCGTACTGACCTGCTTACCGGATAATCCCTATGACCTGATGTACACCATAGGTGGCGCGCCGGAAGGGGTGATCTCCGCCTGCGCGGTGAAAGCGCTGGGCGGCGATATGCAGGCGGAGCTTATTGATTTTTGTGCAGCAAAAGGGGAGAGCCCTGAGAACCGTTCGATCGCCATGCATGAACACCGTCGATGTGCAGAAATGGGCGTGGAGATCAATCGCATCTATACCCTCAACGAACTGGTGGAGGGCAATGACATCCTGTTCAGCGCGACGGGCGTAACGGGTGGCGATCTGGTCAAAGGTATTCAACAGGTTGCGAAGGGTGTGCGCACGCAAACTTTACTGATCGGCGGCGCAGATCGAACGTGTAATATAATAGACTCTCTGCATTCATGGTGATTTATCGGGATACCAATGACGACGCTGACAGAAGACGATGTGCTTGAGCAATTGGATGCTCAGAACAACCTCCTGGCATTTATGACGACGGCACACTCTTTTTTGCTCCAGGGCATTAAATGTTTTCTGCCGTCGCTGTTTGTCGATAACGATGAAGAGATCGTGGAATATGCAGTGAAGCCGTTACTTGCCCGGAGTGGGCCGCTTGATGACATCGACGTGGCGTTACGCCTGATCTATGCGCTGGGGAAAATGGAAAAATGGCTCTATGCCGACATTACGCATTTTTCCCAGTTTTTTCAGTATCTGAAGGAGCAGGATACGATCCCTGGCTTCGCCGATGACATCACCTGGGATTTTATCAGTAATGTTAATTGCATCACCCGTAACGCGACGTTATTCGGCGCGCTGGAGTCGATGAAATTTGCTGATTTTGCCGCATGGTCTGAGGTTCGGTTTACCGCAATGATCAAAACGGCGCTCACCCTGGCGGTAACGACAATTTTAAAGGAACTTACGCCGTGAAAATTGGGTTAACGGTTAACGGGCTTCATGTAGAAGCACACTATCCTGACGACGAAATCGAAAATGTTCATAAACCTTTGCTGCGCCAACTGGCGAAACGGCATTTCGCCAGCGCCAGCAGACGTACGATTGTTTTTCTCAGCGCGCCGCCCGGGACGGGCAAATCCACGCTGACCGCCTTCTGGGAATACCTCTCGCGTCAGACGGAGGGAATGCCGCCCATCCAGACGTTGCCGATGGATGGATTTCATCACTACAACGTGTGGCTTGAGGCCCATAACCTGCGTGCGTACAAAGGTGCGCCGGAGACCTTTGATGTCGACAGGCTTGCACAACACCTGCGGCAGATCAAAGAGGGCGACGGTACCTGGCCGCAGTATGACCGACAAACGCACGATCCTGTCGAAGAGGCGATTGTGGTAACGGCGCCTGTCGTGATTGTTGAAGGTAACTGGTTGCTGCTTGATGACGAACGATGGCAGGCGCTGATGGAATACTGCGATTTTTCAGTGTTTATTCGCGCGCCCGCCGAAGCGTTACGTACGCGCCTCGTGGGGCGTAAGCTGGCCGGGGGACTCTCTCAGGCCGACGCTGAGGCGTTTTATGCGCGCACCGATGGGCCAAACGTGGAACGTGTTTTGCGTCATAGCCGTCCTGCCAATGTGGAACTGATGATGTCGGCAAGTGGCGAATACCGCCTCGTCTGATCGTGCGCGACACTCACGGATCGGTGTCTTCGGTGCGTCGTTCCACCCGCCGCGTTTTAACGTGGCGGGTACGAAAGCGATTATTCCGGAAAAATGTGATGGAGATCAGATAAAATCGCTCTTAATCTGGACAGACATTCCTTTTATTCCCCGATTCGCTTATTCTTGCTGAAGCGTTTCAGTCGATTAAATGTTCGACAAATGACCAATCAATCGCAGTTTGTGACAGCAAGGATTCCCCTTCGGGCGTAGCTGGATTACTCTTTCAGCCACCTCAAACTCAGGGATTGCTTTGCAGGAGATCTATGACCGTACGCGTAGCGATTAACGGCTTCGGTCGCATCGGGCGTAATGTGGTTCGTGCTTTGTATGAATCCGGACGTCGGGCGGAAATGACCGTGGTGGCAATCAATGAACTGGCGGATGCTGCGGGCATGGCGCATTTGTTGAAGTATGACACCAGCCACGGACGCTTTGCCTGGGATGTGCGCCAGGAAAGAGATCAGCTTTTTGTGGGTGATGACGCTATTCGTGTGCTGCATGAGAACAGCATCTCCGGGCTACCCTGGCGTGAACTGGGTGTGGATGTGGTGCTTGACTGTACCGGTGTGTATGGCAATCGCGAACATGGCGAAGCGCATCTCTCTGCAGGTGCGAAAAAAGTCCTGTTTTCTCATCCCGGCAGTAACGACCTCGACGCGACCGTCGTGTTTGGCGTCAACCAGCATGAGCTGCAAGCCGAACATCGCATTGTTTCCAACGCCTCCTGTACCACCAACTGCATTATTCCGGTCATCAAACTGTTAGACGATGCGTATGGCATTGAGTCCGGCACCGTGACCACGATTCACTCCGCCATGCACGATCAACAGGTCATTGACGCTTACCACCCGGATTTACGGCGCACGCGTGCAGCGAGCCAGTCAATCATTCCGGTGGATACAAAGCTAGCTGCAGGGATCACGCGAATTTTTCCGCAGTTCAACGATCGTTTTGAGGCGATTGCCGTGCGCGTCCCGACGATCAACGTCACCGCGATCGACCTTAGCGTGACGGTGAAAAAACCGGTAAAAGCCTGTGAAGTCAACCTGTTGCTGCAAAAAGCGGCACAGGGGGCATTTCATGGTATAGTTGACTATACGGAATTACCGTTGGTCTCAGTAGATTTTAACCACGACCCGCACAGCGCCATCGTCGATGGCACGCAAACGAGGGTCAGTGGCGCACACCTTATCAAGACGCTGGTCTGGTGTGATAACGAATGGGGCTTTGCTAACCGAATGCTCGACACCACGTTAGCAATGGCTGCTCAAGGTTTCAGGTAAGGCGCATCGTGCGTCTGCAAAACTTTAAGAATCAACGAGAGGATTCACCATGTCTGTAATTAAGATGACCGATCTGGATCTGGCTGGTAAACGCGTTTTTATCCGTGCGGATCTGAACGTACCAGTTAAAGACGGGAAAGTAACCAGCGACGCGCGTATCCGTGCATCTCTGCCGACCATCGAACTGGCGCTGAAGCAGGGCGCGAAAGTGATGGTAACCTCCCACCTGGGTCGTCCGACCGAAGGCGAGTACAACGAAGAATTCTCTCTGCTGCCGGTTGTTAATTACCTGAAAGACAAACTGTCCAGCCCGGTACGTCTGGTTAAAGACTACCTGGACGGCGTTGAAGTGGCTGCCGGCGAGCTGGTGGTGCTGGAAAACGTTCGCTTTAACAAAGGCGAGAAAAAAGACGACGAAGCGCTGTCTAAAAAATACGCCGCGCTGTGCGACGTGTTCGTGATGGACGCCTTCGGTACCGCGCACCGCGCGCAGGCTTCCACCCACGGTATCGGCAAATTTGCTGACGTGGCGTGCGCAGGCCCGCTGCTGGCCGCTGAACTGGATGCGCTGGGTAAAGCGCTGAAAGAGCCGGCTCGTCCGATGGTCGCTATCGTCGGTGGTTCTAAAGTATCCACTAAGCTGACCGTGCTGGATTCCCTGTCTAAAATCGCTGACCAGCTGATCGTCGGCGGCGGTATCGCTAACACCTTCGTTGCCGCCCAGGGCCACAACGTCGGCAAATCCCTGTACGAAGCGGACCTGGTTGATGAAGCCAAGCGCCTGCTGAGCACCTGCGATATCCCGGTTCCGACTGACGTTCGCGTCGCGACCGAGTTCTCCGAAACCGCAACGGCGACTCTGAAATCTGTTAACGACATCAAAGATGATGAGCAGATTCTGGACCTTGGCGACGTTTCCGCACAGAAACTGGCTGAAATTCTGAAGAACGCCAAAACCATTCTGTGGAACGGCCCGGTTGGCGTATTCGAATTCCCGAACTTCCGTAAAGGGACTGAAATCGTGGCTAACGCTATCGCGGACAGCGAAGGTTTCTCCATCGCCGGCGGCGGTGACACCCTGGCAGCGATCGACCTGTTCGGTATCGCTGACAAAATTTCCTACATCTCCACTGGCGGCGGCGCGTTCCTTGAATTCGTCGAAGGCAAAGTCCTGCCGGCAGTAGCGATGCTCGAAGAGCGCGCTAAGCAGTAATTCAGTTCAGGCGGGGAAACCCGCCTGTTTTTCAGCGCGCTTAAGGGCTCGCGAACCTTCTTCAACGGTCGAAGATACAGATACAGGACTAAGTAACATGTCTAAAATTTTTGATTTCGTAAAACCGGGCGTCATCACTGGCGACGACGTTCAGAAAGTGTTCCAGGTAGCGAAAGAAAACAACTTTGCACTGCCGGCGGTAAACTGCGTAGGGACTGACTCCATCAACGCCGTTCTGGAAGCTGCTGCGAAAGTACGCTCTCCGGTTATCGTTCAGTTCTCTAACGGCGGCGCAGCGTTCATCGCAGGTAAAGGCGTGAAAACTGACGTTCCTCAGGGTGCTGCTATCCTCGGCGCTATCTCTGGCGCGCACCACGTGCACCAGATGGCTGAGCACTACGGCGTGCCGGTTATCCTGCACACTGACCACTGCGCGAAGAAACTGCTGCCGTGGATCGACGGCCTGCTGGACGCGGGTGAAAAACACTTCGCCGCTACCGGCAAACCGCTGTTCTCTTCTCACATGATCGACCTGTCTGAAGAGTCCCTGCACGAAAACATCGAAATCTGCTCTAAATACCTGGCGCGCATGGCCAAAATGGACATGACCCTGGAAATCGAACTGGGTTGCACCGGTGGCGAAGAAGACGGCGTGGACAACAGCCACATGGACGCTTCCGCCCTGTACACCCAGCCGGAAGACGTGGATTACGCTTACACCGAGCTGAGCAAAATCAGCCCGCGCTTCACCATCGCCGCTTCCTTCGGTAACGTACACGGCGTGTACAAACCGGGTAACGTCGTTCTGACCCCGACTATCCTGCGCGATTCTCAGGAATATGTTTCCAAGAAACACAACCTGCCGCACAACAGCCTGAACTTCGTCTTCCACGGCGGTTCCGGTTCTTCCGCTCAGGAAATCAAAGACTCCGTCAGCTACGGCGTAGTGAAAATGAACATCGATACCGACACCCAGTGGGCAACCTGGGACGGTATCCTGCAGTACTACAAAGCGAACGAAGCTTACCTGCAGGGCCAGCTGGGCAACCCGAAAGGCGAAGACCAGCCGAACAAGAAATACTACGATCCACGCGTATGGCTGCGCGCAGCGCAGACGTCCATGGTGACCCGTCTGGAGCAGGCTTTCAAAGAACTGAACGCGATCGACGTTCTGTAATTTGAGCTGCTAACAGCATCAGAAGGCCCGCAAAAGCGGGCCTTTTTTTATGCTTTTTCAATACCCTGCCAGCCCTGTTTTTGTGATCTGTTTGGCAAAGCCGGTGCTTTTTGTTTACCCTTTACTGACCTGCCTGTCTCCATGGGGGATGGATTTTGTGTTTTGGTTTAACAAAAGGAAGAATAAATGGAACAACTCGATGTTGTAGACAGCATCAATAACGCCGGTAACTGGCTGGTGCGCAACCAGGCCCTGCTGCTGAGCTATGCCGTGAACATCGTCGCGGCGATTGCCATCATCATCGTCGGGATGATCGTGGCGCGTATTGTCTCGAATACGGTTAACCGCGTAATGCTGGCCCGTCACATTGACGCCACGGTGGCAGACTTCCTCTCCGCACTGGTGCGCTACGGCATTATCGCCTTCACGCTGATTGCCGCGCTGGGCCGTGTGGGGGTGCAAACCGCCTCCGTCATTGCCGTTCTCGGTGCCGCCGGTCTGGCCATTGGTCTGGCACTGCAGGGCTCGCTTTCAAACCTGGCGGCAGGCGTGCTGCTGGTGACCTTCCGTCCGTTCCGCTCCGGCGAATACGTTGACCTTGGCGGCATTGCCGGAACCGTGCTGCAGGTGCAGATTTTCTCAACGACTATGCGTACCGTCGATGGCCGCATCGTGGTCGTGCCGAACGGGAAAATTATCGCGGGCAACATCATCAACTTCTCCCGTGAGCCGGTGCGTCGTAACGAACTGATTATCAGCGTGGCATACGACTCCGACATCGATCAGGTGAAGTCGCTGATTACCAACATCATTGCTTCTGACGATCGCATTCTGAAAGACAAAGAGCAGACGGTTCGCCTGAATGAACTCGGCGCTTCCTCCATTAACTTTGTGGTGCGTATCTGGAGCAAAAGCAGCGATCTGCAAAACGTATACTGGGACGTGCTGGAACGCATTAAGCGCGAATTCGACGCCAACGGCATCAGTTTCCCGTATCCGCAGATGGACGTGAATCTTAAACGCGAGAAAGCCGCCGAGTAATCCCCCGACGTTGTAGGCCCGGTAAGCGCTAGCGCCACCGGGCTTTACCTTCATAAGCTCCGCTAATACCCAATTAATATTATCCATTTCATCTAATGTAGTTCGCGCAGTATAGTCAGCTTCCAGAACAACACTGCGAGAAAATCATCATGCTATCTTATTATTTTCAAGGGCTTGCCTTAGGTGCAGCCATGATCCTTCCCCTCGGCCCGCAAAATGCGTTCGTGATGAATCAGGGCATCCGCCGCCAGTACCATCTGATGATTGCCCTGCTGTGCGCGGTAAGCGATTTGCTGCTGATCTGTGCCGGGATTTTTGGCGGCAGCGCGCTGCTGATGCAGTCTCCGTGGCTGCTGGCGCTGGTCACCTGGGGCGGCGTGGCGTTTCTGCTCTGGTACGGATTCGGCGCGCTGAAAACGGCAATGAGCAGCAACCTCGAACTGGCGAGCGCGGAGGTCATGAAGCAGGGGCGCTGGAAGATTATCGTCACCATGCTGGCGGTGACCTGGCTTAACCCGCATGTGTATCTCGACACCTTCGTCGTGCTGGGCAGCCTGGGCGGTCAACTGGACGTTGAGCCGAAACGCTGGTTTGCGCTCGGTACGGTCAGCGCCTCTTTCCTGTGGTTCTTCGGTCTCGCCATTCTGGCGGCATGGCTGGCACCCCGCCTGCGTACGGCTAAAGCCCAGCGCATCATTAATACCCTGGTCGGCCTGGTGATGTGGTTTATCGCTTTCCAGCTGGCGAAAGAGGGGATTCATCATGTCCAGGAATTGTTCAACTAATCCTTGTCTTATGGACAACTGAATAAGACCCGCTAAGCTTGCTGGCATGCGCCCTGTTATTGGGGCACTCTTCGCAACATGGAGGAATGACAGTGAAGTTTAAAGTGATGGCCCTGGCGGCATTAGTGAGTTTCGGTGCGGTGTCGGTGCAGGCAAGCGAATTGCCGGATGGCCCGCACATCGTCACGTCAGGCACCGCAAGCGTGGACGCGGTACCCGATGTTGCAACCCTGGCAATTGAGGTGAATGTGGCGGCGAAAGATGCAGCGACGGCCAAGAAGCAGGCTGACGATCGCGTTGCGCAATACCTCTCTTTCCTCGAGCAGAACGGTGTCGGTAAAAAAGATATCAACTCTGCGAACCTGCGTACTCAACCCGATTACGACTACCAGAATGGCAAAAGCATCCTGAAAGGCTACCGTGCGGTGCGTACCGTTGAAGTGACCGTGCGTCAGCTGGATAAGCTTAACTCGCTGCTGGACGGTGCGCTGAAGGCGGGCCTGAACGAGATCCGTTCCGTGTCGCTGGGCGTTGCGCAACCGGAGAAGTACAAAGACGAAGCGCGTAAAGCGGCGATCGATGATGCCATTCACCAGGCGGAACAGTTGGCTTCTGGCTTTAAGAGCAAGCTCGGTCCGGTTTACAGCGTGCGTTACCACGTCTCTAACTACCAGCCAAGCCCAATGGTTCGTATGATGAAGGCTGACGCAGCGCCGGTATCCGCTCAGGAAACTTACGAGCAGCCGACAATCCAGTTCGACGATCAGGTGGATGTGGTGTTCCAGCTTGAACCTGTTGCAGCACAGCCGAAACCGGCTCAGTAATCTGTAGGCCGGGTAAGGCGTGGCCGCCACCCGGCTTTTCTTTTTAATCCTGTCTCAATACCTTATGCCCGTACGCCAGCAGCGCGTCAGTGACGTTGCGCATCATGCGGCTTTCCGGCGCAAAACGGTGCCAGTAGAGCATCCGACGCTGATACAGCCCCGGCGTTAAGTCAATCAGCTCACCGCTTTTCAACTCTTTCTCAATCTGCAGGTGCGGGATCATGCAGCAGGTGGTGCCCTGGCGCGCAAGTTGCACGAAGGCTTCTGACGAGTTCACGATATGGCACGGCACGCTGCCCGGCGGCAGGTCGAAGTTTTGCTGCAGGAACGCCTGATGCATATCGTCCAGATGGTCGAAGGCCACGGCAGGGGCTTTCAGCAGCGCCGCGCGGGTGACGCCGTTGGGGAAGTAGCGTTCCGCAAAGGCTTTTGAACCCACAAACAGGTAGTCCAGGGCGCCTAACTGATCGACAAGGCAGCTTGGCAGCGCCTGAGGCTGAATACTGACCGCTCCAACCACTTCACCGCGACGCAGGCGCTCCTGGGTGCGGGTTTCGTCTTCAACCTGCAAATTCAGGCGGATAGGGGAGTCCGCGAGGACCGGCGCCAGGGCCGGCAGCAGCCAGGTTGCCAGACTGTCGGCGTTGACCGCCAGAGAGAGCAGCAGCGGCGTAGAGCCCGTTTGTTCGTCACCCAGCCACTCGTCTTCCAGCAGTTCAACCTGACGCAGCAGAGCGAGGAGCTTTTGCCCTTGCTCTGTTGGACGTGGCGGCACGGTACGCACCAGCAGCGGCTGGCCGAACATGTTTTCAAGCTGTTTGATACGCTGAGAGACGGCGGACTGCGTGATGCAAAGCTTTTGCGCCGCGCGCTCAAAGCCTCGTTCACGAATAACTGCATCAAGTGCCTGTAGTGTTCTGTAGTCCGGACGTTTCATTGCTCTGGCTGGCTCCTTAATTTTGCTTATTCTGCACTATGACACAATTTTCCCTTTGTGGCAGACGAATTCCATTCGACGTGTTCTATAATGCGCCCTGAGTTTTCACACCACAGGCAAAACGATCATGACGCAGGATGAACTGAAAAAAGCAGTAGGATGGGCCGCTCTCCAGTACGTACAGCCGGGTACCATTGTCGGTGTCGGTACGGGATCAACCGCGGCACACTTTATCGATGCGCTGGGCACGATGAAGGGGCAGATCGAGGGCGCGGTTTCCAGCTCTGATGCTTCCACGGAAAAGCTGAAAAGCCTCGGCATTACCGTTTTCGATCTTAACGAAGTGGATCGTCTGGGGATTTACGTTGATGGCGCGGATGAAATCAACGGCCACATGCAGATGATCAAAGGCGGCGGCGCGGCGCTGACGCGCGAAAAAATCATCGCCTCCGTTGCGGACAAGTTTATCTGCATCGCCGACGCCTCCAAGCAGGTGGACATTCTGGGTAATTTCCCGCTGCCGGTTGAAGTGATCCCGATGGCCCGCAGCGCGGTTGCCCGTCAGCTGGTCAAGCTGGGCGGTCGTCCGGAATATCGTCAGGGCGTAGTGACCGACAACGGCAACGTGATCCTCGACGTTCACGGTCTGGAAATTCTTGACGCGATTGCGCTGGAAAACGCCATCAACGGCATTCCAGGCGTAGTGACCGTAGGGCTATTCGCCAACCGTGGCGCGGATGTGGCGCTGATCGGCACCGCTGAGGGCGTGAAAACCATCGTAAAATGATCTGACGGGGGGAGTCCTCCCCCCGCTAAAAAATTTTTGAAACGCTAAATTCGGTGACTTGTGTCACGTTTTTATGGCTCTTTTGCCGATCCTTCCGCGTTTGTAAATTTCCATAGCATTTTCCTCTGCCATTTTGCGCTGTATGACTTTCCTTCAGCGTGCCGACGCAAACGTTCATATTGCTGCAATAGTTTTTTTTGATATGTTGGCTACAGCGGATTTATATCCAGCACAACATCAGTTCAGACAAAAACAGGGTCGGGTAAATGGCAAAGGTATCACTGGAGAAAGACAAGATTAAATTCCTGCTGGTCGAGGGCGTGCATCAAAAAGCAATCGATAGCCTTCGTGCGGCAGGTTACACCAACATCGAATTTCACAAAGGCGCGCTCGATACCGAAGAGCTGAAAGCGTCCATCCGTGATGCCCACTTCATTGGCCTGCGATCCCGTACTCACCTGACTGAAGATGTGATTGCCGCGGCGGAAAAGCTGGTGGCTATCGGCTGCTTCTGCATCGGTACCAACCAGGTTGACCTGAATGCTGCTGCGAAACGCGGTATTCCTGTCTTCAACGCCCCGTTCTCTAACACCCGTTCCGTGGCGGAGCTGGTGATTGGCGAACTGCTGCTGCTCCTGCGCGGCATTCCGGAGGCTAACGCCAAAGCACACCGCGGCGTCTGGAACAAACTGGCTGCGGGCTCCTACGAAGCCCGTGGGAAAAAACTGGGTATCATCGGCTATGGCCACATCGGTACCCAGCTGGGGATTCTGGCGGAATCTCTCGGTATGCATGTCTATTTTTACGATATCGAAAGCAAGCTGCCTTTAGGCAATGCCACCCAGGTTCAACACCTGTCTGACCTGCTGAACATGAGTGACGTGGTAAGCCTGCACGTGCCGGAAAATGCCTCCACCAAAAACATGATGGGCGCAGAAGAGCTGGCGCTGATGAAGCCGGGCTCACTGCTGATTAACGCCGCGCGTGGCACGGTGGTCGATATCCCTGCGCTGTGCGATGCGCTGAAGCGTAAGCATCTGGCAGGGGCGGCCATCGACGTTTTCCCAACGGAGCCTGCCACCAACAGCGATCCGTTCACCTCTCCGCTGTGCGAGTTCGACAACGTGATCCTGACGCCGCACATCGGCGGGTCTACGCAGGAAGCGCAGGAGAATATCGGTCTGGAAGTGGCAGGTAAGCTGAGCAAATACTCCGACAACGGTTCTACGCTCTCTGCGGTGAACTTCCCGGAAGTGTCTCTGCCGCTGCACGGCGGTCGTCGTCTGCTGCATATCCACGAAAACCGTCCAGGCGTGCTCACCGCGATCAACCAGATCTTTGCCGAGCAGGGCGTCAACATTGCCGCGCAGTATCTGCAGACCAACTCGCAGATGGGCTATGTGGTCATTGATATCGAAGCGGATGACGATGTGGCCGAGAAAGCGCTGCTGAGCATGAAGGCCATTCCGGGGACGATTCGCGCGCGTCTGCTTTACTGATGGTGCGGTCTGTGGTGTCGGGGGGCGCTGACGCTTACCCGACCTACAATGTTTGAGGATTTATGTAGGCCGGGTAAGGCGCAGCCGCCACCCGGCTTTATCCTACCAGACCCAGATTTTGCTGGGCGTCACTACCGCCGGCAACGGCACATCCCATTTCTCCACCGGCAACGCCTCCACGCCCTGGCAATCATGCGCGTAGCCTACCGGCTGCAACCCATACTGCTGCCAGTTTTGTAGCGTTCTGTCGTAAAAACCACCGCCCATTCCCAGGCGCTGTCCCTGCTCATCAAACGCCACCAGCGGCGTAATCAGCACATCCAGCTGTGACAGCGGCAGCACGTCGCGCACGTCGAGTTTCGGCTCGGTGATTTTCAGACGATTCACCACCAGCTCGCTGTGCGGGTGATAGTGCAAAAAAAGCAGATTGCCTTCGCTGAACGGGTGCAGCACCGGCAGGTATACTTTCTTCCCGGCGCGCCAGAGCTGCTCTATCAGCGGTTGGGTGTCCAGTTCGCCGTCAAACGACAGAAACAGGGCAACCGTGCGCGCCATCACGACAGGGGGATACGCCATCATACGGGCGGCGGCCTGCTGGGCAAAATGCGCTTGCTGTTCTGGGGTTAACGCACGACGGCGTTGACGAATGAGCTGACGAATGTCCTGGCGTGAAGCTGAAACTTCAGGGAATTGAGTCATGGTAGTCGGTAGAAGAAAAGAGAGGGAATCTCCGAGATGCCGCCGCAGGCTGTAACCCTTGAACCCTTGGTTCAAGGTGAATGTGTCGTCACGGTTTTAAGGCTTCTCGGACGGACCGAGCATGCTCACCAACCGTGGAGCGCCACATTCTTGTGGTATGAAATATCGGCTCAGGGGACTGGCCCGCTTGCGAACATCTCAGAGAAATTTTGTCTTCACAGTTACTCTACCATAGTCAACTGAGAAGTGTTATTCAAACTTGGGTCCCGGTCTTTCGGGATTGCGACCTTGATCAAGCAATGCCTGTTCTATGGTCTGCTGGAGCATTTTAATGCGCTGCTCCATGCTTGCCGCGTAGTCGCGGGTCTTCGCTTTTTCCTGAGTCAGTTCATAGCTGATGTTCAACGCGGCGATGAAAACCAGCTGCTCAGTATTTGTGACTCTAGTGCGTTCTTTTAGATCTTGCAACCGCTGATTCAAATCGTCCGCAGCCTGATTCAAAGCATCCCTTTGTTCAGGCGGACAATTCACTCGCAGTGAACGGCCAAAAATCTGGAGATCGACGGGTTGTGCAGACATGCCACCTTCCTGCTGATTGACTGCGCTGCCTTCGCTTACGGCCCCGGGGGCTGCGAAGGGGCGACACTATAGCTACCCTGATGTGAAGATACAAGCCCTTTTCTGGTATCACCAGGGTCCAAAGTGGTAGCATATCATGAAACTTCCCCCCAATGATGACGAATGCGCATGTCTATACAGAACGAAATGCCTGGTTACAAGGATTTATACCAGTTACTGAACCAGCAGGGAGTCGGTTTAACCCCTGCCGAAATGCACGGTCTGATCAGTGGCATGCTGTGCGGCGGAAACAGCGACAGCTCCTGGCAGCCGCTGATCCACGACCTCACGAATGAAGGGCTGGCGTTTGGTCACGAGCTGGCGGAAGCGCTGCGTAAAATGCACGCCGCCATCAGCGATTCGCTGGAAGACGATGGCTTCCTTTTTCAGCTTTATCTGCCTGACGGCGACGACGTCAGCGTGTTCGATCGCGCCGATGCGCTGGCCGGCTGGGTAAACCACTATCTGCTGGGGCTGGGCGTCACGCAGCCTAAACTGGATAAAGTGACCGGCGAAGCGGGTGAAGCGATCGACGACCTGCGCAACATTGCCCAGCTTGGCTACGATGAAGACGAAGACCAGGAAGAGCTGGAAATGTCTCTCGAAGAGATCATCGAGTACGTGCGCGTGGCGGCACTGCTGTGCCACGACAACTTTACGCGCTCACAGCCGACCGCACCGGAAGTTCGTAAGCCAACCTTACATTAAGAAAAATAACGCACAGGAGGGTGTCATGGTTATCTCGAGTCAAGAGTATTCGCGCCGCCGTCAGGCGCTGCTGGCGAAAATGCAGCCGGGCAGCGCCGCGCTAATTTTTGCTGCGCCTGAAGTGACGCGCAGCGCTGACAGCGAATATCCCTATCGCCAGAGCAGCGATTTCTGGTACTTCACCGGCTTTAACGAGCCGGAAGCGGTACTGGTGCTGATTAAAAGCAATGACACCCACAACCACAGCGTGATATTCAACCGCGTGCGCGACCTGACGGCCGAAATCTGGTTTGGCCGCCGCCTGGGCCAGGAGGCCGCGCCGGCGAAGCTGGGCGTTGACCGTGCGCTGGCGTTTAGCGAAATCAACCAGCAGCTCTACCAGCTGCTTAACGGCCTCGACGTGCTCTATCACGCGCAGGGCGAATATGCCTACGCCGATGAGATTGTCTTCACCGCGCTGGATAAGCTGCGCAAAGGCTCGCGCCAGAACCTGTCCGCACCGGCCACGCTGACGGACTGGCGTCCGGTGGTGCATGAGATGCGCCTGTTCAAGTCTGAGGAAGAGCTAAATGTGATGCGCCGCGCGGGCGAAATCAGCGCGCTGGCACACACCCGCGCCATGGAGAAATGCCGTCCCGGGATGTTCGAATACCAGCTGGAAGGCGAAATTCACCACGAATTTAACCGCCACGGCGCGCGCTATCCCTCCTACAACACCATTGTCGGCGGCGGGGAAAACGGCTGCATTCTGCACTACACCGAAAACGAAAGTGCGCTGCGCGACGGCGATCTGGTGCTGATTGACGCCGGTTGCGAATATCAGGGCTATGCGGGGGACATCACCCGTACCTTCCCGGTGAACGGTAAATTCTCGCCGGCACAGCGCGCGATTTACGACATTGTTCTCGAATCCCTTGAGACAGCGCTCAAACTGTATCGTCCGGGGACTTCCATGCAGGAAGTGACCGGCGAAGTGGTGCGCATCATGATTACCGGTCTGGTCAGGCTCGGGATCCTGAAAGGGGATGTCGACACCCTGATTGCTGAAAATGCGCACCGACCGTATTTCATGCACGGCCTGAGCCACTGGCTGGGGCTGGACGTGCATGACGTTGGCGCATACGGCACCGACCGTTCGCGCGTGCTGGAGCCGGGCATGGTGTTAACCGTGGAGCCGGGTCTCTACATCGCGCCGGATGCCGACGTGCCAGAAGAATACCGCGGGATTGGCATTCGTATTGAAGACGACATCGTGATCACCGAAACCGGTAACGAAAACCTGACCGCCAGCGTCGTGAAAAACGCTGACGATATCGAGGCGCTGATGGCAGCGGCGCGCGCATGAGCGTGATTATCGTGGGCGGCGGCATGACCGGGGCCACGCTGGCGCTGGCCATTTCGCATATGACGCAGGGCCAGCTTCCGGTGCACCTGGTAGAAGCCGTTGCGCCAGAGGCGTCGAACCACCCCGGTTTTGATGCTCGCGCCATTGCGCTGGCGCAGGGCACCTGCCAGCAGCTTTCCCGCATTGGGATCTGGCAGGCGATTGCCGACCGTGCTACGGCGATCGGGACCGTTCACGTCAGCGATCGCGGCCATGCAGGCTTTGTCACGCTGGACGCGCAGGATTACCGGATTGATGCCCTGGGTCAGGTTGTTGAGCTGCACGACGTCGGATTACGTCTGTTCCGCCTGCTCCAGGACGCGCCGGGCGTTACGCTGCATTGTCCCGCGCGCGTGGCCAGCGTGAGTCGGAGTGACGCGTCGGTCAGCGTGACCCTGGAAAGCGGTACCGTCCTTGAAGGCCAGCTTCTGGTCGCTGCGGACGGTTCGCGCTCGTCGCTCGGCACCCAGTGTGGCGTGGAGTGGCGCCAGCAGCCTTACGGGCAGGTGGCGGTCATTGCGAACGTCTCTACCGCAGCTGAACACAACGGCAGGGCCTTTGAGCGCTTTACGCAGCATGGCCCGCTGGCGATGCTGCCGATGTCGGACGGGCGCTGTTCCCTGGTCTGGTGTCACCCGCAGGATAAGGCGGAAGAGGTTAAGGCCTGGTCCGACGAACGTTTTTGTACCGAGCTGCAGAAAGCCTTTGGCTGGCGGCTGGGGCGTATTACCCATGCCGGCAAGCGGACGGTCTACCCGCTTTCGCTGACCACGGCGTCTCAGTCTGTCTCCCATCGTCTGGCGCTTGTCGGTAACGCTGCGCAGACGCTGCACCCCATCGCGGGGCAAGGTTTCAACCTTGGCTTACGCGATGTCATGAGCCTGGCCGAATCTCTGGCGCAGGCGTGGGGCGAGCAAAAAGACTGTGGGGCCTATTCGGTGCTGAGTCATTACCAGAAGCGCCGACAGGCGGATAAAGAGGCCACCATCGGTGTGACCGATGGTCTGGTCCATCTTTTTGCCAATCGTTGGGCACCGCTGGTTGCGGGTCGCAACCTTGGACTGATGGCGATGGAACTATTCATTCCGGCACGCGACGTGCTGGCGCAGCGGACCCTGGGTTGGGTCGCGCGTTAAGGAGTTATCACCGTGCAAAATGTTGATGTCGCCATCGTTGGCGGCGGAATGGTTGGACTGGCATTGGCCTGCGGATTACAGGGCAGCGGCCTGCGCGTGGCGGTGCTGGAGCAAAAGCAGCCTCAGCCCGTTGCACCGGATGCGCCGCCGGAACTCCGCGTCTCGGCGATCAATGCGGCCAGCGAAAAGCTGCTGACGCACCTTGGCGTCTGGGCAGATATTGTGGCGCACCGCGCCAGCTGCTATCACGGCATGGAAGTGTGGGATAAAGACAGCTTTGGTCATATTGCTTTTGATGATGAAAGCATGGGCTATAGCCATCTGGGGCACATCGTTGAAAACGCGGTGATCCACCACGCGCTCTGGCAGAAAGCACAGCAGTGCAGCGACGTGACGCTGATTGCGCCTGCGCAGATCCAGCAGGTGGCGTGGGGCGAAAACGAGGCGTTTATCACCCTGCAGAGTGGCGACATGCTGACCGCGCGTCTGGTGGTCGGTGCTGACGGTGCCAACTCTTGGCTGCGTAATAAAGCCGATATCCCGCTGACGTACTGGGATTACCGCCATCATGCTCTGGTCGCGACGATCCGTACCGAAGAGCCGCACGGCGGCGTCGCGCGCCAGATTTTCCACAACGATGGCATACTGGCGTTCCTGCCGCTTGCCGATCCGCACCTGTGCTCAATTGTCTGGTCCCTGGTGCCGGAAAAAGCCCAGCAGATGCATGAGGCGACGCCGGAGGCCTTTAACCAGGCGCTGTGCGTGGCCTTTGATAACCGCCTTGGCCTGTGCACGCTTGAAAGCGAGCGTCAGGTATTCCCGTTAACCGGCCGCTACGCGCGCCAGTTTGCGGCGCACCGTCTGGCGCTGGTGGGCGATGCGGCGCATACCATCCATCCGCTGGCCGGGCAGGGCGTTAACCTTGGCTTTATGGACGCGGCGGAGCTGGTAGAAGAGCTGCGTCGCCTGCATCGTGAAGGCAAAGATATCGGCCAGCATCTCTACCTGCGTCGCTACGAGCGCAGCCGCAAGCACAGCGCGGCGATGATGCTGGCGGGCATGCAGGGCTTCCGCGAGCTGTTTGCGGGTGCCAATCCGGCGAAAAAACTGCTGCGCGACATTGGCCTCAAGCTTGCTGACACCCTTCCGGGTGTTAAACCCCAACTCCTTCGTCAGGCGATGGGTCTGAACGACCTGCCGGACTGGCTACGCTAATTTAGACCCCCGTCACACTTTATTTTCCCGGCCTCTGCGCCGGGGAAATTCCCTCGTTTGAAATATTCTAATTTCACGTCATTTTTCGCATTAGATAATCTAATGTCGTGTTTTTCTCGTTACAGAAATTCGGCCCGTTTTTCCGCACGAAATATCACCATGTGCTAAATCCTGTTAGATCATTGTTAATTTTGTGCGGGGTTAATCGCATTTTTCCAGTGGATAACTCTGTAGGCTTTTCAGCGTTTTTTGGTCATAAGCTAATGTGATGACCTGTTTTGCCTTATGGTTAACCGCCGTTTTCGGTGGTAAGTTCAGGTAAAAGAGAACGTTTGCGTCGGTGCCCGAACGCGGGGCCGATACCGGGTTTCACGGTGAATTTTTCAACGAGGACAAGATGGCTCAACAGACTCCTTTGTACGAACAACACGTGTTATGCGGCGCCCGCATGGTGGACTTCCACGGCTGGATGATGCCGCTGCACTACGGCTCGCAGATTGATGAGCACCACGCGGTGCGCACCGATGCCGGTATGTTCGACGTGTCCCACATGACGATTGTCGATCTGCGCGGTAGCCGCACCCGGGAGTTTTTGCGTTATCTGCTGGCAAACGACGTTGCCAAACTGAAGACGCCGGGTAAAGCGCTCTATACCGGCATGCTGAATGCCTCGGGCGGCGTGATTGATGACCTTATCGTCTACTACTTCACCGAAGATTTCTTCCGCCTCGTTGTAAACTCCGCCACCCGCGAAAAAGACCTCTCCTGGATCACCCAACACGCCGAACCGTATGCCATCGACATCACCGTCCGTGATGACCTGTCGCTGATCGCCGTGCAGGGGCCTAACGCGCAGGCGAAAGCCGCGTCTCTGTTCAACGATGAGCAACGTAAAGCCACCGAAGGCATGAAGCCGTTCTTCGGCGTGCAGGCGGGGGATCTGTTTATCGCCACCACCGGCTACACCGGTGAAGCGGGCTACGAAATTGCGATGCCGAACGAAAAGGCCGCTGATTTCTGGCGTGCGCTGGTGGAGGCGGGCGTGAAGCCTGCGGGCCTGGGCGCGCGCGATACGCTGCGTCTGGAAGCGGGCATGAACCTCTACGGTCAGGAGATGGACGAAGGCGTCTCTCCGCTGGCCGCCAACATGGGCTGGACCATCGCGTGGGAACCGGCTGACCGTGACTTTATTGGCCGTGAAGCGCTGGAGATGCAGCGCGAGAAGGGCACTGAACAGCTGGTTGGCCTGGTGATGAAGGAAAAAGGCGTACTGCGCGGCGAGCTGCCTGTACGTTTTACCGATACTGACGGCAATCCTCGCGAAGGCGTGATCACCAGCGGAACCTTCTCACCGACGCTGGGCTACAGTATTGCACTGGCACGCGTGCCGGCAGGCATTGGCGAAACGGCGGTGGTGCAAATCCGCAACCGCGAAATGCCGGTCAACGTGACCAAACCGATTTTTGTTCGCGCCGGTAAGCCGGTCGCCTAACTATTTTTATCAGGAGAACTTCAATGAGCAATGTGCCAGCAGAACTGAAATACAGCAAAGAACATGAGTGGCTGCGTAAAGAGGCGGACGGCACTTACACCGTCGGGATCACCGAGCACGCGCAGGAGCTGCTGGGCGACATGGTGTTTGTTGACCTGCCTGACGTGGGCACGACCGTGAGCGCAGGCGACGACTGCGCCGTGGCGGAGTCCGTAAAAGCGGCATCAGACATCTACGCACCGGTAAGCGGTGAGATTGTTGCGGTCAACGACGCGCTGAGCGACTCCCCGGAGCTGGTCAACAGCGAGCCTTATGAAGGCGGCTGGATCTTCAAGCTCAAAGCCAGCGACGAATCCCAGGTTGCCGCGCTGCTGGATGCGACCGCGTACGAAGCACTACTGGAAGACGAATAACGTTGTGCCGGATGGCGCTGCGCTTATCCGGCCTGGAGATCAACGTAGGCCCGGTAAGCGTTAGCGCCACCGGGCAACAGCGTTACAGATAACTACGATTCACTGCACGTTTCAGGAACCATCGCTCATGACACAGACTTTAAGCCAGCTTGAAAACCGTGGCGCCTTCATTGAACGTCACATTGGGCCGGATGCTCAGCAACAGCAGGAGATGCTGAAGACGGTTGGCGCGGATTCATTAAACGCACTGATCGGCCAGATTGTGCCAAAAGACATCCAGCTAGCCACGCCGCCTCAGGTGGGGGAAGCCACCACGGAGTTCGCCGCGCTGGCGGAGCTGAAGGCTATCGCCGGCCTGAACAAGCGCTATAAGTCTTACATTGGCATGGGCTACACCAACGTGCAGTTGCCGCCGGTGATCCTGCGCAACATGCTGGAAAACCCGGGCTGGTATACCGCTTATACGCCTTATCAGCCAGAAGTGTCCCAGGGTCGCCTGGAAGCGCTGCTGAACTTCCAGCAGGTAACGCTGGATCTGACCGGTATGGATATCGCCTCCGCGTCTCTGCTCGATGAAGCGACCGCCGCCGCCGAAGCGATGGCGATGGCGAAGCGCGTGAGCAAGCTGAAAAATGCCAACCGCTTCTTCGTGGCGGCTGACGTACATCCGCAGACGCTGGACGTGGTGCGCACCCGTGCGGAAACCTTCGGCTTTGACGTGATCGTCGATGACGCTGACAAAGTGCTGGATCACCAGGACGTCTTCGGCGTGCTGCTGCAGCAGGTGGGCACCACCGGCGAAGTGCACGACTACGGCGCGCTGATTGCCGAGCTGAAATCCCGCAAGGTTGTTGTCAGCGTTGCCGCCGATTTTATGGCGCTGGTGCTGCTGACGGCCCCGGGCAAACAGGGCGCGGATATCGTATTCGGCTCAGCACAGCGCTTCGGCGTACCGATGGGCTACGGCGGCCCGCACGCGGCGTTCTTCGGCGCGAAAGATGAATTCAAACGTTCCATGCCTGGCCGTATTATCGGCGTCTCCAAAGACGCTGCTGGTAATACCGCGCTGCGCATGGCGATGCAGACCCGCGAGCAGCATATCCGCCGCGAGAAAGCGAACTCCAACATCTGTACCTCACAGGTGCTGCTGGCTAACATCGCCAGCCTGTACGCCGTGTTCCACGGCCCGGCAGGCCTGAAACGCATTGCCAGCCGCATTCACCGCCTGGCCGATATCCTGGCCTGCGGCCTGCAGCAAAAAGGTCTTAAGCTGCGCCATGCCCACTACTTCGATACCCTGTGCGTGGACGTGGCGGACAAAGCCGCCGTGCTGGCACGCGCGGACGCGGCAAAGATCAACCTGCGCAGCGACATCCACAACGCCGTCGGCATTACGCTGGATGAAAGCACCACCCGCGACGATATCCTGAACCTGTTCAGCGTGCTGCTGGGTGACGCGCACGGTCTGGATATTGACGCGCTCGACAAAGAAGTTGCGCTCGACAGCCGCTCCATTCAGGACAGCATGCTGCGTAACGACGCCATCCTGACGCACCCGGTCTTCAATCGCTACCACAGCGAGACCGAGATGATGCGTTACATGCACTCTCTGGAGCGCAAGGATCTGGCGCTGAACCAGGCGATGATCCCGCTGGGGTCCTGCACCATGAAGCTGAATGCTGCAGCAGAGATGATCCCGATCACCTGGCCTGAATTCTCCGAGCTGCACCCGTTCTGCCCGCCGGAGCAGGCGGAAGGTTATCACGTGATGATTAACCAGCTTTCCGACTGGCTGGTGAAGCTGACCGGTTACGACGCGCTCTGCATGCAGCCGAACTCCGGCGCGCAGGGTGAATATGCCGGCCTGCTGGCAATCCGTCACTATCACGAAAGCCGTAACGAAGGCCATCGCGATATCTGCCTGATCCCAAGCTCCGCCCACGGCACCAACCCGGCTTCAGCCCAGATGGCGGGCATGGAAGTCGTGGTGGTCGCGTGCGATAAGAACGGCAACATCGACCTGGCTGACCTGCGCGCGAAAGCCGAACAGGCGGGCGACAAGCTCTCCTGCATCATGGTGACCTATCCGTCCACCCACGGCGTGTACGAAGAGACCATCCGTGAAGTGTGCGAAGTGGTGCACCAGTTCGGCGGTCAGGTATACCTCGACGGCGCGAACATGAACGCGCAGGTGGGCATTACCTCTCCGGGCTTTATCGGTGCGGACGTGTCGCACCTTAACCTGCACAAAACCTTCTGCATCCCGCACGGCGGTGGCGGCCCGGGCATGGGCCCAATCGGCGTGAAGGCGCACCTGGCACCGTTTGTCCCAGGCCACAGCGTTGTGCAGATCGAAGGCATGCTGACCCGTCAGGGCGCGGTCTCTGCGGCACCGTTCGGTAGCGCCTCTATCCTGCCAATCAGCTGGATGTACATCCGCATGATGGGCGCGGAAGGGCTGAAGCAGGCGAGCCAGGTGGCCATTCTGAACGCCAACTACATTGCGACCCGCCTGAAGTCTGCCTTCCCGGTGCTCTATACCGGCCGCGACGGTCGCGTGGCGCACGAGTGCATCCTCGATATTCGTCCGCTGAAAGAGCAGACCGGCATTAGCGAGCTGGACATTGCCAAACGCCTGATCGACTACGGCTTCCACGCGCCTACCATGTCGTTCCCGGTTGCGGGCACGCTGATGGTGGAGCCAACGGAGTCCGAAAGTAAAGCCGAGCTGGACCGCTTTATCGACGCGATGCTGGCCATCCGCATGGAAATTGACCGCGTGCAGGACGGCGAGTGGACGCTGGAAGATAACCCGCTGGTCAACGCTCCGCACACCCAGCACGAGCTGGTGGCCGAGTGGAACCACGGCTATTCCCGCGAGCTGGCCGTCTTCCCGGCAGGCGTGGCGAACAAATACTGGCCGACCGTGAAGCGTCTTGATGATGTCTACGGCGACCGTAACCTGTTCTGCTCCTGCGTGCCGATGAGCGAATACCAGTAACATTGCTGATGTAGTAACGTAGGCCGGGTAAGGCGAAGCCGCCACCCGGCTTTTTTATTGGGAGAAGAAAATGGGCATTGCACTTGTGACCGGCGCCAGCCGGGGCATTGGGAAGGCCACTGCGCTGCAGCTGGCCCGCGAAGGCTACACCGTGGCGGTGAACTATCATCACAACATTAAGGCCGCAACGGATGTGATCAACCAGATTGTTGAGGCGGGCGGTAAAGCCTTTGCCGTTCGGGCAGACATCAGTGATGAAGCTCAGGTGCTGGCGATGTTTGAAAGCCTCGATCGTGAAGGCGAGCCGCTGAGCGCGCTGGTCAATAATTCGGGGATTCTGTTTGAGCAATCCACCATCGAGAATCTCTCCGCTGAGCGTATTAACCGCGTCCTGGCGACCAACGTCACGGGCTACTTCCTCTGCTGCCGGGAAGCGGTAAAACGCATGTCCTTCAAACATGGCGGCAAGGGCGGGGCGATAGTGAATGTCTCTTCCGCGGCGTCCCGCCTGGGCGCGCCGGGTGAATATGTGGATTACGCCGCGTCCAAGGGGGCGGTGGATTCGCTGACAACCGGGCTGTCGCTGGAGGTGGCGGCGCAGGGCATTCGCGTCAACTGCGTCCGTCCGGGCCTGATCTATACCGATATTCATGCTTCCGGCGGAGAACCGGGGCGAGTGGATCGCGTGAAAGCGTTGCTGCCGATGCAGCGCGGCGGCCAGCCGGAAGAGGTCGCCCAGGCGATTGTCTGGCTGCTGAGCGAAAAGGCGTCGTACGTGACGGGGAGTTTTATCGAGTTAGCGGGCGGGAAATAAGCCGGGTGGCGGCTTCGCCTTACCGGGCCTACTGTTCGTGTAGGCCCGGTAACCGCAGCGCCACCGGGCAAAAAATCACAGCGCCTCGCCGTTGCTGGCAATCACGCCTTTATACCACTCGAAGCTCTTCTTGCGGGAACGCGACATGTCGCCCGTGCCGTCGTCGTGCTTGTTCACGTAGATAAAGCCGTAGCGCTTGCTGTACTGGCCGGTGGTGAACGACACGCAGTCGATACAGCCCCATGGCGTATAGCCCATCAGATCGACGCCATCGTGGGTGACGGCTTTGATCATCTCCTCCACGTGGGCACGCAGGTAGTCGATGCGGTAGTCATCGTTTATGCTGCCGTCTTCTTCCACCTTGTCGTAGGCACCGAAGCCGTTTTCAACGATAAACAGCGGCTTCTGGTAACGCTCGTACAGTTCGCACAGAGAATAGCGCAGGCCCACCGGGTCAATCTGCCAGCCCCAGTCGGACGCCTTCACGTGCGGGTTCGGCACGCTGCCTTCGAAGCCGGAAATGGCATCGCCGGTGCCGCCTTCCGCCTTCACCGCGTTGGTCATGTAGTAGCTGAAGCCCAGGTAGTCGCAGGTGCCTTCGCGCAGGATCTGCTCGTCACCCGCTTCCATTTTGATGGAGAAGCCACGACGCTCCCATTCGTTCAGCACGTAGGACGGGTAGTAGCCGCGCAGCTGGACGTCGGTAAAGACGTAGCGCTCGCGCATCGATTCCTGGGCGAACATCACGTCTTCCGGTTTGCAGGAGTACGGATAGAGCGCCACCATCGCCAGCATGCAGCCGACTTTCATCTCCGGGTTGATGCGGCGCGCGGCTTTCACCGCCAGGGCGCTGGCCACAAACTGGTGGTGCAGGACCTGGTACATGGTCTCTTCCGGATTTTCATGTTCCGTATAGACCACGCCCGAGCAGCAGTAGCCGAAGAGCGGGGCGCGCCAGTTACGCTGGTTGTTGATTTCGTTGAAGGTCATCCAGTATTTGACCTTGTTTTTGTAGCGCTCGAAGACCACTTCCGCGAAGCGTACAAAGAAATCGACCACTTTACGGTTGGTCCAGCTGCCGTACTCCTTCACCAGGTGCAGCGGCATTTCGAAGTGGGAGAGGGTGATCACCGGTTCGATGTTGTATTTCAGCAGCTCATCGAACATGTCGTCGTAAAACTTCAGCCCTTCTTCGTTTGGCTGCGTTTCGTCACCGTTCGGGAAGATACGCGTCCAGGCAATCGAGGTGCGGAAACACTTGAAGCCCATCTCGGCAAACAGCTTGATGTCTTCTTTGTAATGGCCGTGGAAATCAATCGCCTCATGGTTGGGATAGTATTTTCCCGGCACCACGTCCTGCGTGATTTCGCGCGGCACGCCGTGTGCGCCGCCCGTCAATACGTCGCAAATGCTTGGCCCTTTGCCGCCTTTGTTCCAGCCGCCTTCAACCTGGTGAGCGGCAACCGCGCCACCCCATAAAAAATCTTTTGGTAAGGTCAATTTTTTCATCGCTGCTATTCTCAATAAATGGCTTATTGGCATCGAGTCTAGCAAAGCGAAATTAAATGTCACGATATAACAAATTGGGCATAATGTGATTTGTCACATCAAAAAAACAGGATGTTTTATTCTGCAAGTTTCTTCGCCAGTTTACGGCCGAGAGATTCCAGAATATAGATGACGGGAATTTGCGTGGTGATATCGTAGACGCCTGCAATACGCGTCTGGGGAACGTGCCAGGAGAGATTAAAGTCCGCCAGTTTTGCGAGACGCGAGTGCTCGTGGCTGGTAATGGAGAGCACCTTGCAGTGATGCAGGCTAAACTGGCTGGCGAAGCGCAGGATCTCCTCGGTCTCACCCGAGACGGAGAGCACAATCGCCAGCGCATTTTTCGCCATGTCATTGGTGACCGGGAAATAAGGGTCATCAATATGGTTACTGAATTTTCCGATATTAGAAAAGAAACGTGCGCCATATTTTGCCAGCGAGCCTGATGTCCCTGCGCCGACAAATATAATGCGTTCCGACGATAAAATAATATCGACCGCACTATCTAATAACGCGTCGAACTCTTCATTATTTACGCTTTTAAAGAAGCTGATTATTTCGCTGGAGCCAAAATTCGCCTGCTGGGGCTCGTTTTGTTCAAGATAAAGCTTAAAGCGAACGCGAAACTCCGAGTAGCCTTCGCAGTTAAGCTTGCGGCAAAAGCGCAGGATGGTGGTCGTCGAGACACCCGCCGCATCCGCCAGCTCGCGGATGGTCATGTACATGACTTTGTCACGGTTTTTAATGACATAGTTGTAGACCATCATCTCCAGATTATTGAGACTGGCAATGGCGGAGTGGGTGAACATACTCACAGTGGCATAACTCTTATTCAGACCTCATGTATCCATCATAACATGCGGCCAGACGGCAGGATCCATTTTTATGCTCTTGATTCTTAATGGTTAAATTTTAATGTGAACAAATGTTAGGTGAAAAATTCATTTATACCTATGATTTTTAGGTATAAATCACTGATGTGAAATTATTTTAGCTAACAGGTGTTCACTGGAATCATTCTCAGTTAGCATAGTGATGCGATGAATAATCATCTTTTGTTTTCCCGGAGTTTTGTATGGTGAGTAGACCATTAATCGCACAGGGATATTCGCTGGCTGAGGAAATAGCCAACAGCATCAGCCACGGCATTGGCCTGGTGTTTGGGATTGTCGGTTTAGTGTTATTGCTGGTGCAGGCGGTAGACGCCAATGCCAGCGCGATGGCGATTACCAGCTACAGCCTCTATGGCGGGAGCATGATCCTGCTGTTTCTGGCCTCGACGCTGTATCACGCGATCCCGCATCAGCGGGCCAAGATGTGGCTCAAGAAATTTGACCACTGCGCTATCTACCTTCTCATTGCAGGTACCTACACGCCGTTTCTGCTGGTGGGGCTCAACTCACCGCTGTCGCGCGGGCTGATGATCGTTATCTGGAGCCTGGCGCTGCTCGGGATCCTGTTTAAGCTCACCATCGCGCACCGGTTTAAGGTGCTGTCGCTGGTCACCTATCTGACCATGGGCTGGCTGTCGCTGATCGTGGTGTACCAGCTGGCAATCAAACTGTCGATAGGGGGCGTAACGCTGCTTGCCTTAGGCGGCGTGGTGTATTCGCTCGGCGTCATTTTCTACGTCTGCAAGCGCATTCCGTACAACCATGCTATCTGGCACGGCTTTGTGCTGGGCGGCAGCGTGTGCCACTTTTTGGCGATTTATTTGTACGTGGGGCAGGTGTAGTTTTTCGTCGGGTGGCGGCTTCGCCTTACCCGACCTACGGGATAAGTAGGCCCGGTAAGCGCAGCGCCACCGGGCGATACAGCATCACTCTTCCAGAGAATACGGCAGCGGCTCGATGCTCAGTGTGTTCACATCGTCACGCACGCGGAACACGCTGTCCGCTTCCATGTCGTTGTTCATAACGGCCTGCACCAGAAGACGTCCATCATCCAGCTGTACGGCGGCTAATACGGTGCCGGTACGGCGCCAGTTTTCACCCATCTTCAGCTCTAAATCTTCACCCGCTTCAGGGACGCGGCTGGCATGGCCCGCCAGCGTCCACAGCGCGCGTTTGTTTGCCCCGCGGAATTTCGCACGCGCGACCATCTCCTGACCGGTGTAGCAGCCTTTTTTAAAGCTGATGCCGCCCAGTGCCTGTAAGTTCGTTGCCTGAGGAATAAACTGCGCGCTGTTTGCAGCGTCAATGATCGGCAGACCCGCTTCGATGTTCAGCGCCAGCCACTGCTGGCTGTTGTTAAGCTGCGCTTCGCCGCGCAGCGCTTCGGTCACGCGTTCGGCAGTTGCCGCATCCGTGACTAACAGAAAACGCTCCGCCGGATGTTCAAACCACAGGATTGAGGTGGCGCCTTCGCTGACGAGCGGCTTTTCGGCATCCGGCAGTTCGCTGAACAGGTTTTTCAGCGCCGCACGCGCCTGGAAGCCGGCCACACCCAGCAGGACATGTTCGTCGTCTGCGGCAATGGTGACTTTGGAAAAGACCGCGTATTTTTTCAGCTCTTTGAGCTGGGCGTCTCGCAGGCTGCGGCGCTCAATAAAGGCAAAGCCGTCCTGACGGCGGAACAGACGCAGGTTGCTCCACATTTTGCCTTTTGGATCGCAATGGGCGGCCAGCAGGTGCTGGTGTTCGGTCATCTGGCTGACGTCGGCGGTCACCTGGCCCTGCAGATATTTTTCGGCGTCGGCACCGGTGAGCGTTGCCAGCGCCCAGTCATCAAGAGAAATAAGCGTCAGCGGCAGACGCGCAGAGGCGGCGGGCTGGCGAGGAGAAAATGGTGTAAAGGCCATAACGATATCCTGAATTGCTTAACGCTTTGATAATGCCTAATGGTAAAAGAGCCTGCAGGCAATGCAAGCGCTTTCAACAGGCCATTTGTGCCATAAACCGGTTCTGCGTAGCGCCACGCAAAATAGTGTAATCCGCTGTGTTTGTAGGGATTATTCTGGAAGCCTGCTTGTTGATCGCAATATTCCAGTAATGAAACGGTCAAAAACACGTTACACTAGCTGGTGTCCCCGTAGAGAAATAAAGAACACCGAATGGGGTACCGACTGTGCCAAACGTAATGCAGGAAACTGAACATGGATATTAACAACAAGGCCCGTATTCACTGGGCGTGCCGTCGCGGCATGCGTGAACTTGATATTTCCATCATGCCTTTCTTCGAATATGAGTATGACACCTTAAGCGACGACGATAAGCGTCTGTTTGTTCGCCTGCTTGAGTCTGACGATCCGGATTTATTCAACTGGCTGATGAACCACGGCAAACCCGCCGACACCGAGTTGCAACGGATGGTGCAATTAATTCAAACACGGAATCGGGAACGTGGTCCTGTGGCAATCTGATCTTCGCGTCTCGTGGCGCTCGCAGTGGATGTCTTTATTGCTCCACGGTCTGGTTGCGGCCTTTGTGTTACTGATGCCGTGGCCGCTGAGCTATACGCCGCTGTGGCTGCTGTTACTGTCGTTTGTCGTTTTTGACAGCGTACGCAGCCAGCGTCGCATTAATGCCCGTCAGGGAGAGATCAAGTTACTGATGGATTCCCGCCTGCGCTGGCAGGGTAAAGAGTGGGATATTCTCGGTATGCCCTGGATGCTCAACTGCGGCATGATGTTACGGCTACGCAAGGTGGACGGCGGGCGTTGCCAGCATCTTTGGCTGGCGGCTGACAGTATGGATGCTGCCGAGTGGCGAGACCTGCGCCGGATGCTATTGCAACAGACGACGCAGGGGTAATACGCGTTAGCTAAACTTTTCTGCCATTTCGCCGAGAATCTGCTCGCACCAGGTCTGCAGACGTTCATCGCTAAGATCGTACTGGTTGGTTTCATCCAGCGCGAGCCCAACAAACAGCTCGCCGTCGGCAATAATCGGTTTTTTACTGGTGAACTCGTAACCTTCGGTTGGCCAGTAGCCGATGAACGACACCCCTTTCGGCGCGAGCTTGTCGTGCAGCATGCCGAGTGCGTCCAGGAACCATTCCCCGTAACCCAGCTGATCTCCCATGCCGTACATGGCAATGATCTTGCCGTCGAGATTGACTGAATCGAGTTGATCCCAGATGGCTTCCCAGTCTTCCTGTATCTCACCAAAATCCCAGGTTGGGATGCCCAGGATCAGCACATCGTACTGTTCCATCAGCGCGACCGCGTCATCTTTCAGGTTATGCAACGTCACCAGTTCCGGGCCAATGATGTCGCGAATTTTCTCTGCCGCCATTTCGGTGTAGCAGGTGCTGGAACCATAGAACAGACCAATATTCATCGCGTAACTATCTCAATTCATGCTTTGACTTTGCGCGTAGTGTACCAGAAACCGGTCACAATCAGGCATAATGGCCTGACTGCAGAATCAAAGGGGCTGATGTGGAAAAGGATCTCGCACTCGTTGAACAGTTTCTCGACGCGCTGTGGCTGGAAAAAAATCTGGCCGAGAATACGCTCAGCGCCTACCGGCGCGATCTTACCATGCTGGTGGAGTGGCTGGCCCGTCGGCAGCTCTCGCTGGCGAGCGCGCAAAGCGACGACCTGCAGGCGCTGCTCGGTGAACGTGTAGAAGGGGGCTACAAAGCCACCAGCTCTGCACGCTTGCTCAGCGCCATGCGTCGGCTGTTCCAGCATCTCTACCGTGAGAAGATCCGCGAAGACGATCCCAGCGCGCTGCTGGCATCCCCGAAACTTCCGCAGCGGCTGCCGAAAGATCTCAGCGAAGCACAAGTTGAGAGATTATTACAGTCACCGGCTGTTGACCTGCCGCTGGAGTTACGCGATAAAGCCATGCTTGAGCTATTGTATGCTACCGGCCTGCGCGTTTCGGAGCTGGTTGGCCTGACGATGAGCGACATCAGCCTGCGTCAGGGCGTGGTGCGCGTCATCGGTAAAGGAAACAAGGAAAGGCTGGTTCCGCTGGGCGAAGAGGCGGTTTACTGGCTGGAAACGTATCTGGAGCATGGTCGCCCGTGGCTGCTCAACGGCGCGTCTATCGACGTTCTGTTTCCGAGCCAGCGCGCACAGCAGATGACGCGGCAAACGTTCTGGCATCGCATCAAGCATTACGCCACACTGGCCGGTATCGACAGTGAAAAGCTATCGCCGCACGTATTGCGTCATGCCTTCGCGACGCATCTGCTCAACCACGGCGCGGATTTACGCGTGGTGCAGATGCTGCTGGGACATAGCGATCTTTCCACGACGCAAATTTACACCCATGTCGCGACGGAACGCCTGCGGCAGCTACACCAACAGCACCACCCTCGTGCGTGAGTGCCGACGAATTGTAACAGGATCAACTATGAAAAAGAGTTTCGCGCTGTTCACCCTGCTGGCAGCCTCCTTCACCGGTTTCGCCCATGCTGACGACGCCGCTATCAAACAGTCGCTCGCTAAGCTTGGCGTCACCGGCAGCGATATTCAGCCAGCACCGGTCGCCGGGATGAAAACGGTACTGACCAACAGCGGCGTGCTGTACGTCACCGAAGACGGTAAACACATTATTCAGGGGCCAATGTACGACGTGAGCGGCGCGCAGCCGGTCAACGTGACCAACCAGCTGCTGATGAAAAACCTGAACGCGCTCGAAAAAGAGATGATCGTCTATAAGGCGGCGCAGGAAAAACACGTTATTACCGTCTTCACCGACATCACCTGCGGCTACTGCCACAAGCTGCATGAAGAGATGAAAGACTACAACGCGCTGGGTATTACCGTGCGCTATCTGGCCTTCCCGCGCGCGGGCGTGCAGAGCCAGCCGGAGCAGGACATGAAGGCCATCTGGTGTGCAAAAGACCGCAACAAAGCGTTTGACGACGCGATGAACGGCAAAGGCGTTAAGCCGGCCTCCTGCGACATTGATATCGCTAACCACTACGCGCTGGGCGTGCAGTTTGGCGTGAGCGGTACGCCAGCGATTGTCCTGAGCAACGGGTACGTCGTTCCGGGCTATCAGGGACCAAAAGAGATGAAAGAGTTCCTCGACGCGCACCAGAAACAGGTTAGTGGTAAATAATCCGCGTGAAAGCCCCGATAAAATTGCGCCGCCGCGAGGCGGTTGAACCGGTTGATTTGCCGGACGATCTCCCGCCGCTGCTGAAGCGTCTCTACGCCAGCCGCGGCGTGCGTCGTGCTGAGGATCTTGAACGCAGCGTGAAAGGGATGCTGCCCTGGCAGCAGCTGAACGGCATCGAAAAAGCCACTGAAATGCTCTACCACGCCCTGCGTGAGGGCACGCGCATCGTGGTGGTAGGGGATTTCGACGCTGACGGCGCCACCAGCACCGCGCTGAGCGTGCTCAGCCTGCGCGCGCTGGGCTGCGATAACGTCACGTATCTGGTGCCGAACCGTTTTGAAGACGGCTACGGACTCAGCCCGGAAGTGGTCGATCAGGCCCACGCCCGCGGTGCTCAGATGATCATGACCGTCGATAACGGGATCTCTTCCCATGCGGGGGTCGATCATGCCCACACGCTGGGGATCCCGGTGCTGGTTACCGATCACCATCTCCCCGGTGAAACGCTGCCTGCCGCCGAGGCGATTATTAACCCCAACCTGCGCGACTGTGATTTTCCGTCGAAATCCCTTGCGGGCGTAGGCGTGGCGTTTTATCTGATGCTGGCGTTGCGTACCCTGTTGCGCGACAAGGGCTGGTTCGACTCCCGCGGCATTGCCGTACCGAACCTGGCCGAATATCTCGATCTGGTAGCATTGGGTACCGTCGCTGACGTGGTCCCGCTCGATACCAATAACCGTATTTTGACCTGGCAGGGCTTAAGCCGTATTCGGGCAGGCAAGTGCCGTCCGGGGATCAAGGCGCTGCTGGAAATCGCCAACCGCGACCCGCTCAAGCTGGCGGCAAGCGATTTGGGCTTTGCCCTTGGGCCGCGCCTGAACGCGGCCGGAAGACTGGACGATATGTCCGTTGGCGTCGCGCTGCTGCTGTGCGACAACATCGGTGAAGCGCGCGTGCTGGCCAACGAGCTGGACGCCCTGAACCAGACACGTAAAGAGATTGAGCAGGGGATGCAGGCCGAAGCGCTGACCCTGTGTGAAAAACTGGAGCGCAGCGGCGATACGCTGCCGGGCGGCCTGGCGATGTACCATCCCGAGTGGCATCAGGGCGTGGTCGGCATTCTGGCGTCGCGCATCAAAGAGCGCTTCCACCGCCCGGTGATCGCCTTCGCCCCCGCGGGCGACGGCACGCTGAAAGGCTCTGGCCGCTCGATTCAGGGTCTGCACATGCGCGACGCGCTGGAGCGTCTCGATACGCTGTATCCGGGCCTGATGATCAAGTTCGGCGGCCATGCGATGGCGGCTGGCCTGTCGCTGGAAGAGGCGAAATTCGACGAGTTCCAGCGCCTGTTCGGCGAGCTAGTCACCGACTGGATTGACCCGGCCCTGCTGCAGGGGGAAGTGGTGTCCGATGGCGAGCTTTCACCGCTTGAGATGACGATGGACGTGGCGCAAATGCTCCGCGATGCCGGTCCATGGGGGCAGATGTTCCCGGAGCCGTTGTTCGACGGCCGTTTCCGCCTGCTGCAACAGCGTATCGTCGGTGAACGTCATCTGAAGGTGATGGTTGAACCGGTCGGCGGCGGCCCGCTGCTGGACGGTATTGCCTTTAACGTTGACACGGCGGTATGGCCGGACAACGGCGTGCGCGAGGTCGAGCTGGCGTACAAACTGGACATCAACGAGTTTCGCGGTAACCGCACCCTTCAGATCATCATCGACAATATCTGGCCAATTTAGCGGCAGTAATCTCTATAAAAAAGGGCGTGGATTCGGTACAATCCCGCTCTTATCACCGCATTTTGACAAGTCCATAAAAGAAAACAGACCATGTTTGAAATTAATCCGGTAAAAAACCGTATTCAGGACCTCACGGAGCGCTCTGACGTTCTTAGGGGGTATCTTTGACTACGATGCCAAGAAAGAGCGTCTTGAAGAAGTAAACGCCGAGCTGGAACAGCCGGACGTCTGGAACGAACCTGAACGCGCTCAGGCGCTGGGTAAAGAGCGTTCTTCCCTGGAAGCCATCGTAGATACCCTGGATCAGATGTCCCAGGGGCTGGAAGACGTTGCCGGCCTGCTGGATCTGGCCGTGGAAGCGGACGACGAAGAGACCTTCAACGAAGCCGTCGCCGAGCTGGATACGCTGGAAGAGAAGCTGGCGCAGCTTGAGTTCCGCCGCATGTTCTCCGGCGAATACGACAGCGCCGATTGCTACCTTGATATTCAGGCCGGTTCCGGCGGCACCGAAGCCCAGGACTGGGCCAGCATGCTGATGCGCATGTACCTGCGCTGGGCGGAAGCGCGCGGCTTTAAGACCGAAATCATCGAAGAATCCGAAGGTGAAGTCGCAGGGATTAAATCCGTGACCATCAAGATCATTGGTGATTACGCCTACGGCTGGCTGCGTACCGAAACCGGCGTTCATCGTCTGGTGCGTAAGAGCCCGTTCGATTCCGGCGGCCGCCGTCATACCTCCTTCAGCTCCGCGTTCGTTTACCCGGAAGTGGAAGACGATATCGATATCGAAATTAACCCGGCCGACCTGCGCATTGACGTATACCGCGCCTCCGGCGCCGGTGGGCAGCACGTTAACCGTACAGAATCCGCGGTGCGTATTACCCACATCCCGACCGGGTTGGTAACGCAGTGCCAGAACGACCGTTCGCAGCACAAAAACAAAGACCAGGCCATGAAGCAGATGAAAGCGAAGCTTTATGAGCTGGAGATGCAGAAGAAAAATGCCGAGAAGCAGGCGATGGAAGACAACAAGTCCGATATCGGCTGGGGCAGCCAGATCCGCTCTTACGTGTTGGATGACTCGCGTATTAAAGATCTGCGTACCGGGGTGGAAACCCGCAACACTCAGGCGGTGCTCGACGGCAGCCTGGACCAATTTATCGAAGCAAGTTTGAAAGCAGGGTTATGAGGAACCAACATGTCTGAACAACAAGCACAGGGCGCTGACGCGGCAATTGACCTTAATAATGAACTGAAAACCCGTCGCGAGAAGCTGGCTGCGCTGCGTGAGCAGGGCGTCGCTTTCCCGAACGATTTCCGTCGTGACCATACCTCTGACCAACTGCACGCTGACTTCGATGGCAAAGAAAACGAAGAGCTGGAAGCGCTGAACGTTGAAGTGGCCGTGGCTGGCCGCATGATGACCCGTCGCATCATGGGTAAAGCGTCCTTCGTCACCCTGCAGGACGTTGGCGGCCGCATCCAGCTGTACGTGGCGCGTGACGATCTGGCGGAAGGCGTTTACAACGACCAGTTCAAAAAATGGGACCTCGGCGACATCATTGCCGCCCGCGGTAAGCTGTTCAAGACCAAAACCGGTGAGTTGTCTATCCACTGCACCGAGCTGCGTCTGCTGACCAAAGCCCTGCGCCCGTTACCGGACAAGTTCCATGGCCTGCAGGATCAGGAAGCGCGCTATCGTCAGCGTTACCTCGACCTGATCTCCAACGATGAATCGCGCAAGACCTTCAAAGTGCGTTCGCAGATCCTGGCGGGCATCCGTCAGTTCATGGTTGGCCGCGGCTTTATGGAAGTGGAAACCCCGATGATGCAGGTGATCCCGGGCGGCGCTTCCGCGCGTCCGTTCATCACCCATCATAACGCGCTGGATCTGGACATGTACCTGCGTATCGCGCCGGAACTGTACCTCAAGCGTCTGGTGGTGGGCGGCTTCGAACGCGTCTTCGAGATCAACCGTAACTTCCGTAACGAAGGGATCTCCGTTCGTCATAACCCAGAGTTCACCATGATGGAACTCTACATGGCTTATGCGGATTACAAAGATCTGATTGAGCTGACCGAATCCCTGTTCCGCACCCTGGCGCAGGACATCCTCGGCAACACTGAAGTGCCTTACGGCGACCAGGTGTTCGACTTCGGCAAGCCGTTTGAAAAACTGACCATGCGCGAAGCGATCAAGAAATACCGTCCGGAAACCGAGATGGCGGATCTGGATAACTTCGATTCCGCGAAAGCGATCGCTGAGTCTATCGGCATCAAAGTGGAGAAGAGCTGGGGTCTGGGCCGTATCGTGACCGAGATCTTCGAAGAAGTGGCGGAAGCGCACCTGATCCAGCCAACCTTCATCACCGAATACCCGGCGGAAGTTTCTCCGCTGGCGCGCCGTAACGACGTCAACCCGGAAATCACCGACCGCTTTGAATTCTTCATTGGCGGCCGTGAGATCGGTAACGGCTTTAGCGAGCTGAACGACGCCGAAGACCAGGCGCAGCGCTTCCAGGATCAGGTTGATGCGAAAGCCGCAGGCGACGACGAAGCAATGTTCTACGATGAAGACTACGTGACCGCGCTGGAGCACGGCCTGCCGCCGACCGCCGGTCTGGGTATTGGTATCGACCGCATGGTGATGCTGTTCACTAACAGCCACACCATCCGCGACGTGATCCTCTTCCCGGCAATGCGTCCGCAGAAATAATCGCGTCTTGTGCATTGCAAAAAACCCGGCTTGCCGGGTTTTTTTATGTCTGACGTGAGGTCTGAAGGCTGGCGTAACCCGACTCAGCGCAGGCCGGGGGCTCCCGGATGGCGGCGTAAACGCCTTATCCGGGCTACGCAACAGCGCAGAACCGTAGGCCTGTGCAAGCGTAGCGCCGCCAGGCAACGATGACCGTTATGGCGCCGCTTTTTACGCCGGGTGGTGGCGGCAGCGAGACGAGTCAGCTTACCCGCGCAGACGCGCAACAAAGTCGGTCAGCGCCTGGCGGGCGTCCCGATTTTCCGCTTCCAGCACCATCCACGGGCTAAACGCCCAGGGCGTGGCGGCCAGCGCGCTTAACATCGTTGCCAGGTCAACCCACTGATAATCCATGACTTCATCGTCATTAGGCTGCACTTCGCTCACCACGCGCGCGGCATACACCGGGCATACTTCGTTCTCAACGATACCGTTTGGGGCGACCGCCCGGTAGCGGAAGGCCGGGTGAACCGGCGCGATATCGGCGATCTCCACGCCGAGTTCGAAGCGGCAGCGGCGCGTGACGGCCTGCTCGAAGGTCTCGCCCTGCTGGGGGTGTCCGCAGACCGAGTTGGTCCATACCCCGGGCCAGGCTTTTTTGCCCAACGAACGACGAGTGACCAGCAACTGACCCTGCTGGTTAAACAGCCAGCAGGAAAACGCGAGATGTAAAGGGGTATCAAGCGTATGGGCGGCATACTTCTCCAGCATACCGGCAGGCTGATCCTGCTCATCCAGTAAAATGACGTGTTCCCCGGCCATGACGACTCCTGAAAATAAATAAAGACCCGGCACAAACCCGCCGGGTCATGTACTCAGGCCACTAGGTTAGCCCATAAATGGCAGAAAGGCATTACCAAAACAAGCCCTGGAGGCGGCTCTGTGAGCGGCCACCCGCATGTTGGGGAAGACCACCATGACGTGCGGCACCAACAGCAATCACTGTTCGTCACGGGCCGTATTCGATGGCTGGGGGGATTGGTTTCGCCATCAGGGATGACGCCCTGCGCCGCGGACTGGTATGATATTCGCCCTGATTGCGAGGTAAGTGGTTGTGTTAAGTGCAGGATGCCTGATGATGAAACGCGTTTATATGACACTGATGCTGGTGGTAAGCCTGGCGCTGGCTGGCTGCTCCAGCACCTCCGATTCCGGTACGACCTACACCGTTAAACGCGGCGATACCCTGTATGGCATCTCCCGCACCACCGGCACCAGCGTTCGCGATCTGGCCCGCCTGAATAACATCTCCCCGCCTTACACCATTGAGGTGGGGCAGAAGCTGAAGCTTAACGGCAGCAGTTCAACGAAGACAACGAAGAAAAAATCTTCCTCTACGCGCACCGCGGCGGTCACGCCTTCGTCCGCAGTACCTCAGTCCTCCTGGCCGCCGGTGGGACAGCGCTGCTGGCGCTGGCCGACCAGCGGCAAAGTGGTCCTGCCTTATTCCACCGCCGATGGCGGCAATAAAGGCATTGATATCGCCGGAACCCGCGGTCAGCCGGTGTATGCCGCCGGGGCGGGCAAGGTGGTCTACGTCGGCAATCAGCTGCGCGGCTATGGCAATCTGATCATGATTAAGCACAGCGAGGATTACATCACCGCCTATGCCCACAACGATAAGCTAATGGTGAATAATGGCCAGAGCGTGAAGGCCGGCCAGCAAATTGCCACCATGGGCAGTACGGATGCCGACTCAGTGCGGCTGCATTTCCAGATCCGCTACCGGGCGACGGCCATCGATCCGCTGCGTTACCTGCCGCCGCAGGGAAGTAAACCTAAGTGCTAAAAGGTTATTTTATCGCCAGTCAGCATCCGGCAGGCTTGTCACAGGGTGCGTAAGGGCTATAATGCTTCTCGCACCTCTTCGCGGGCGTAGTTCAATGGTAGAACGAGAGCTTCCCAAGCTCTATACGAGGGTTCGATTCCCTTCGCCCGCTCCAAACAAACATTTCTCAACCTCTAGCCAAGTCTACTAAACCCACCAACCACAAGAGCTAGCGCTAATTCTCGTTATTTCTACGTCTACTTTCATCTACCGGAATCTATACATCTATGTGTATAGTAATGCGTATAGCCCGCGCTCTACACTCTGGAACTATACACAATGCCACTTACAGACCTTGAAATCAGGCGCTCTAAGCCACGCGAGAAGCCCTATACACTCAATGATGGTAGCGGCCTGTCTCTACTCATTGAGCCGAACGGATCGAAGGGATGGCGTTTCCGGTACCGTTTCGACGGAAAGCCCAAAATGCTGTCGCTTGGCACATATCCGCTCGTATCCCTTACTGATGCTAGGCAAAAGCGTGATGAAGCAAAAAAGCTGGTGGTCTCGGGCATTAACCCCAGCGACGTGCGCAAGAGGGATAAGCAGGAGCGACAGAACGAGATTGGCAATACTTTTGAGGCCATCGCCCGCGAATGGTACGAAAAGCGCACTGATCGCTGGTCTGCTGGTTATGCCGAAGAAATGATGAAGACGTTTGAGACTGACGTATTCCCGTTTATTGGCGGGCGCCCTATCGCTAAAATTAAGCCGATGGAACTTATGGGCGTCCTTTCCCGGCTGGACGAGCGCGGGGCGACCGAGAAGCTACGTAAAGTTCGGCAACGCTGCGGCGAGGTGTGGCGTTATGCCATCGTTACTGGCAGGGCTGAGTATAATCCCGCACCTGATCTCGTTAGTGCTTTTGTCCCGCATAAGAAAGAGCATTACGCATTTTTGAAACACGAAGAGTTGCCAGAATTTTTTAGAACGTTGAATACCTATAGCGGCAGCATTGTGGTTAAGTTGGCAATGCGCTTGCAGGTGCTTACTGGTTTGCGACCCGGTGAACTACGGCAAGGGGAGTGGGCTGAAATTGATTTTGAAAAGCGCTTATGGGAAGTACCACCTTCCAGAATGAAAAAGCGCCGTCCTCACTGCGTACCATTATCCGCTCAGGCTATTGCCATTCTGGAACAGCTAAAGCCAATTACCGGGCATTATCAGTTTATTTTCCCTGGCAGAATTCATCACAGTAAGCCGATGAGCGAAATGGCTATGAATGTTCTCATACGCCGCATCGGGTATGCGGGGAGAGTAACAGGCCACGGCTTCCGCCACACTATGAGCACTATTCTCCACGAACAGGGCTATAACACTGCATGGATTGAAACGCAGCTCGCCCACGTCGATAAAAACTCTATTCGCGGCACCTACAACCATGCTCAGTATCTGGATGGGCGCCGGGAAATGCTTCAAGGGTATGCCGACTATATGGACGTGTTGGAGCATGGTGAAAACGTGGTTCACGGGCGCTTTGGTCAATCCTCATAACTGGATGAATAGACAGTATTAAGCAATGGTAGTAGACTTCTGTAGACGAACAAAGAATAGGCTATGTCTAGGCTGATCACCGAAAACCCGTATACCTCTGCGGGGAGGCATAGCCGCCAAAATTAGAGGGCGCGAGGTAGCATATGCCTGTTGTTGAAAACCTTCCTGATCTATCTCATTGGAAAACAGTACAGGAGTTTAGTATTACCCAGGCTGCGTTATTGCTTGCGGGAATTGACCCCTATGATTATGCAAATGGTCTTGAGGGAGTTAGAAGTACTCGTCATGAACGCTGGAAAATGGCTTGGGGAATATCCGAAGGGATCATAAGCGCTATCCGTCGTGGGGTGTTAACTCCAGTTCAATGTCTTTCGGTTAGATGGATCGGTGATGAATGGAATGGCTGTGAAGAATTTTATGAAATTAAGCCAACTGATCGTAAAAATGACATATCAAAAGATAAAACAATAATTACTCGTGATTCACTATTTATGTGGGTTGAAAATGAGCGCGTTGATTTTGTACGTAAGCCATCCCCAGATAAAATAATTTCTTTCGGTTGTGAAACTATCTCCGATCAAAATGTTATTGATGTTGTTCCGGAGAAAAATGATGGTGGCATTCTATTACTTCCCAAATATGAACATCAAAGTGAAGGTTTGGAATTCGTTCAGGATGCTATAAAGGAACTTTGGTCAACTTATGATGAAGACGACCCCCAGACAGCTCCAACAAAAAAAGAAGTAATTGATTACTTGACGGAACGGGGGGCAGGTAAAAATATGGCGGAGGCGGTGAACCTTGTTTTACGCCCATCCTGTCTGCAAGGTATAGGAAGAAGGATAAAAAAATCAAAAGGATAGTGTGTGCCTACCATTCATGAGTAATGGTGGGTGCTCTACATGATTTTTCGTGGCATTGGTCATCATAAGTGTGTTTTACCTACCCATTATTAGTACCCCCCCCAATATTTTTGATTCATCGGCAAGGGTGGGTACACAACAAAATCATGCCTACCTATATTACGATGGTTTTTAGTGTAACTATCTCGTAAACCGCAATGGACGTTACGAGGTAAATATGTCTCAGTCATTAATTAGATTTGCCGAGGTACAAAAGCGTACTGGCTATAGTAAGGCGTGGTTATACCGTCTTATGAGCGAGAAACGTTTTCCCGCAGCAATTAAAATTGGTTCCCGATCCATCGCTTTTATTGAAAGTGAAATCGATGAGTGGATTAATCAGCGCATCGCTGAGTCACGTGGCGAGGTGGCGTAATGAAAAAGAAAAACCGCCCCGTACAGCAGGCGGCTAACTCAGATATTCGCACGTCTGATATTACGCCGACCACCAGCCCGGTACAAGTACCTAAGCGTATCCCAAAGAAGCACCGCGCCCGCGTCTATATGCTGCGCACTGGTGTAGAGGGATGGACAGAGAATGACATCCTGCGCTACTGCCGTCTTTCATCCGGGCGTAATTATGCGTCTGAACTGGAGCGCCAGCTTGATATTCAACTGGAGCGTATCGACGAGAAAAACCCGGATGGTATCGGCGCACACCTGCGCTACCGCTTTTCCTGCCGTGGCGATGTTTTCAAGGTGATCCAGCTTGTGAACCATAACGCCGCCATTAATGAACATCACGGGTTATCTCAGCAGGATATTGCCGACATTCTGAACCTCTACCCGGACGCATTTAACGCCGCATAACGGAGCCGAAAACATGACTATCGAAAAAAGCCGATTCAATTCGGAGGCCGCCCCACAATCCAGCGTTAACCAGGGCGAATATAGCACTAATGACTTTGCCGCTATTGTTCCCGTTATTTCCGGTCAAATTGGCGGGCGTGAGGCCAGTATTGTTAGTGCTAAGGCACTGCATAAAGCGCTCGGAGTAGGTAACGACTTTTCAACCTGGATCAAACTACGCATTGATGAATATGGCTTTAGCCTGAGTGCTGATTACGTGGTTTTTGATTCCTCAGATTTCAGGAATCAAAGTTCAAATTTTGAACAGGGTAGCCCCGGATGGGTGACAAAGCGTGGCGGCGACCGTCGCAGTAAAGATTATGGCCTTTCTCTGGGAATGGCTAAAGAACTGGCAATGGTTGAGCGAAACGAACAAGGTCGCGCCGTTCGCCGTTACTTTATTCAGTGTGAAGAAGCCCTACAGCGCAGCGTGCCAGAGATTGCCGCTCAGTATCGCCGCCAGCTCAAAGCCCGTATCGGTGCCGCCAACCTGTTTAAACCGATGTGCGTAGCACTGGAAAGCGCCCGCGCAGAACAGGGTAAACAGACGCAGGCTCGCCACTACAGCAATGAGAGCAACATGATCGCCCGCATTGTTTTGGGTGGCATGACGGCGAAGCAGTGGGCGCAGGCGAATAGCATTACTGGCGAACCACGCGACAGCATGAACGCCGGGCAACTGGAACACCTCACCTACCTGGAGAGTACCAACATTACGCTGATTGATATGGGTATGGGATATGACCAGCGTAAAGCCGAGCTAATCCGCCTTTCTCAGCGCTGGTTAGCTAAACATCTGGGGGCTAATCATGCTTAATGCCGCCGTCCAGAATAAAGTCTTTCCCCTGGCTGGCCTGATGTATGCCTTGCGCGGGATCGCGTACGCGCATGAGGGTAAAGCTGGCATAACAGTGCCAGCTAATGCCAGCTCCTCATTTTCTCGTCGTGGTAACGAGGAGAGTTTCGAGACCAGTACGCGCACGGGACTTTTTGCACCAGTACGCGCACGCGAGGAAGGTTTTTCTGACATCACTACGCGAGGGGGAAATCATTCTACTGGCGGGAGTTTTCGGAGAAGTACGCGCGTGCGCGAAGGTGAGTTTCTGGAGTCCATAAAAAAGGGCTTGCTGATTATCGCCAACCCGGTTTATGGTTATAGCGCACCAGCAAAATCTGGTGCCGGGATTGGCGTCCTGCAATTATCCACAGCGCACAACCGCGCTAAATGCGGTTTTTTTGTGTGCGTCGCACGGCTACATCCTTCAATGGTGGGCTGGGCGAGGGCATCGAAAGATGCGCCGGTATCTGTGGAAGCCGGTACGCCAACCTCGTTCAGTTCACCACCAGCGATTGGCGTCTTTGGTGGTGATTATATACATCATTCCACAGAGGCTGCCGCTATGCTGGCTACTACCCCTACCCAAAATCCGCAATTTATCTGGTTAATCGCTGCCGTTCGCCGCGACATGCCGACAATTACCCCCAAAATCCATCACATTGCTGCTGAAACTGAGCGCGAAGCTCGCCGTACGCTGGCGCGGGATCACGTCTGTTTCTTTGCAGGCCGTATCCGTCTGGAGGTGGCCGCATGAACATTAACGCTTTATACCGCCATCCGTCCGAGCTTGAAGCCGAAGCGATGTTATCCCGCGAGCAGGCTTACCCGGATGATTTTACGCTTGCAGACCGTACAGCAGAACGGATGACCCGCGCCCGCGATGGACTGGCTCACGTTATGACCGATTTAGTCACTCAACTCGACGATGAACAAGCCGCTATCGTGTATTGCTGGTTGAGTAAAGTCCTGACGATTATCGATATAGCCAGAATTGATGCGGAGGCCAGCGCATGAGTAATTTTCGCGTGATTGCCTCCTGTTTTGATGGCGCTGATGCGCCGATCCCGGTCACATGGTACGGAAATGCCGCTAGTTCCAATGATGCTGTATTGCAAATGACCCACGAAGCACAGCGCAACGGCTGGAGCGTCGGGGTAATTATTTGCGTACAGCAGAGAACAATCAGCAAGGGCACAGAGGTGGCAGCATGAGCAACGTACTGACCTTTAAATCTGGAAATCTCGACTTATTCCACGCCGAAGCCACACCGCACGGCGTCAATATCATGACCCGCAATGATGCCGGGATGTATGAGCATGTTTGCCTTGTTCCCTATTCAGACGCGGTAACTCATCTCGATAGCGGCAGGTATGACGAAATCCCCGATGAAGGATTTACCCTGCATCTTGCAGTGGCTGACGGCGGGGCGCGTGGCTGGTTCGACTTCACCGCGCAGCATAACGTCACTATGTGGCGCTGGCTGATTGCTGCGACGTTCGTTTCTGAGATGAAGCGCGAGAACGGCACCACCACGGTTACTGAGGCTGACGGCACATCATCGCAGGTAGCGATTTACTCCAATAGTAATGCGGGCATGGTGGTTTACCCGTTTGCTGAACGGCTGGCGATGGCGAACAACATCGAGGGCGCAATGATTGAGCGCTACGGCGTTGAGCAGGGAACAGAGAACGCCATTGTGTTCTACCGCGCCATGCTGGATGCGGAACGCGGAGAGCTGACCCCATTCCAGAGCAAATCCCCTTTAGTGAACTTCACGCGGTGATCCAGTTGGCTTTTGGCTGGAATGACGAACATCTGTATATGTTCGAGAAAGGGCGTAAAGGTGATCCCGGTAGCGAGTATCGCGTATGGGGTGAGGATGAAAGCATGGGTAACGCGGTAATCACGCCACTATGGGCGGTGCTCCAGAATGAGGGTGACAAGCTGGTTTACACGTATGACTTTGGCGACTGGTGGGATTGCCTTGTTGTGCTGGAGAAGCAAACACACGATACGAGTAAGCAGCCCATTAGCTGTCTGCGTGGGAAGGGTACTACCCCGGCGGAAAACTCAGGTGGTTTGCATGGCTACAATGAATTGCTCTTACAGGCCAGAGAGTCTGATAATCCTGAACAGGCCGAGATCCACAATTTCCTGATGCTGGATATTGAACGTCGGGTTTACGACCTGAACAACATTAACGACAGATTGCAGGCTCTTAACTGACCCGCATGTATTCACCTGATATTGCGTTATCAGCGCCGCCAGTATCGCGCATAACAGCGCACTGACCGGGTAAACCGTAGCGCACGACCGTTGCGTTAGTTTCACCGCCGCTCTTTACCTGACGCGATTCATACACTGTCACGCGTTCCAGCAGCTCACCAGCAACCATGCTTTCAAGAGTTCGCCGGGTTGATTCGAGCTGGTGGCGCTTATCGAACGACGCCATGCCATGAAGAAGGTAGGCCACGCCCGACACATCGAACGGCGGCGCACCAATCTCACCCGTCACCCATTCGAGGTTATCCGGTTCAAAGTAGCTGAGTATCTCTTTTTTGCGGCTGGTCATTCTCATGGCTGGCTGATTCCTTATTGTGGGATAGAGGTATCATACAATAAGATGTGCGGCGGCAAGATTGTAGCCGTGAAGTTTAAGCCATCAATAGAGAGGGAAAGCGCCTACGAACAGCCCTAGCGAGAGATAAATGTGTATAGGAATGTGTATAGGCGCGAAAAGAAAAACTCATGAAATGGCTTTTGGTGTGGCTTTGCTATGGCTTGTTCTACTCCCTTCGCCCGCTCCAGAATTCCCCTAACGTATTCATTCCACTATCTTTTTCTAAACCATACGTGACGGCGCTCGTGATCCTCCTACAAAGGGGTCATACAGCCGATGGCGCAGCGTGATAATCTATATCGACGTCCAAGTGGTATCTATGTTCTGCGGATCACCGTTCCGGTTCGTTATCGCGCCCTGATAGGGCAGCGTGAAATTCATGCATCTATCAAGGCGTCATCGACGCGCGGCGCAGACATAAATCGTAAGATGTGCCAAACGCACCAGGAAGCTATGTGGCGCTTTTTTTATTAAGGGTAGTATTTTCATAGTGCCAAATTTTGAGGCGCTTAAAATGCGTCTGGTGAATCCATATAACCTACGATTGCACCCGCAGCCCTTCCACGTTTCTAGTTGGTAGATTCATCACTGTTTTAATGCTGGTCTCTATGCTGCCAACGATGTTTTCGCGTGGACCGCTGTGCCAGTCATCGCTTGCGTAAAAAGCATTGAGAGCCGCAGCCATTTTTCAGCGCTGTCAAAGGTGCGAATGAGGTAGTAGCAATCCGGGTCATGAAGCGAGTTGCCAAACGAAACAACATCGATCCCATGGCGGCGGTATAAAGTGTCTGCTGAACTGACCGATAAACTAGTTACACGGATTGTTACGACCTGACATTGTAACCTTTCATGCATGGTGCTCGGGTCAATAAAACACATCTTACTGGGTTCGCTTGATCAGGATTTTTTGCCATGAATAAAAAGTTTATTTTTTTGTTGCTGTCCATTATCTCCTCTCCAGGTTTCGCCGTTAGCATACCTGACCCGGTTCCTTCAGATGCTTGCCATTTTCTTTCAGGAATGCCATTCATTAAAACTCCGTCAACCTATAAACCATATGCTGAAGGCAGCGAAGACTATACGTGCGGAACACCCTATTTTGAGATAGAAACGCCGAATAGTAGCGACACTATGAACAATAACATCGCTTACTACGTATCAGGTAATCAGGACAAAACAAAGAAATTGATGCTCATCCTTAATATGAATAATCAAGAGCCAAATGCCATCAAAATTGCCCGAGGTTATTTTATAAACGGTTCATTTGAAATAATGAAAAAGATGTTTCCTCATTCTCCCGGAAAAATTGCCGACATTGTTGGTTTACTCAGGAAGGTGCGAATAAGCAGGTCATTTCTTCCCAAGCTGACTCGCTGATTAAAATTTCGCGGATCTGGGCCGATTTTTTTCCCGCAAACACATC